>Ga0214543_1000066_pt1 | contig 126288 bp, 141 predicted proteins | sample CNSS2metaG_FD_160094 | JGI IMG/M metagenome (GOLD analysis project Ga0214543, IMG submission 160094) | Root nodule microbial communities from cowpea collected in UCLA plant growth center, Los Angeles, California, USA - CNSS2 | ecosystem: Host-associated > Plants > Roots > Nodule | place: USA...
ACGAAATGGAGTTGCAGCCACGATGAATGAGCCGGCACAAGCCATCGAGATTGCAGCGAACAGCAGTTCAGGCGAGGTTAGAGTTGGCCTTGGGCCCTGCATCAGCGCAGAAAGCGCGTTTCAGCTGGCGGCGGCTCGTCCCAGGATCCCAAGGACAAGTCAGGCGTCGCCAATCTGGTCGGCAACCTGCTCGACGAAGGCTCCGGCGATCTCGACTCTAAGACCTTCCACGAGCGGCTCGACCGCCGCGCCATCGAGCTCTCCTTCAGCGCCAGCCGCGACAGCTTCCGCGGCAGCCTGCGCATGCTGCGCGACAACAAGGACGAAGCCTTCGACCTGCTCAGGATGGCGTTGACCTCGCCGCATTTCGACACGGTCGATGTCGAGCGCATCCGCTCGCAGGTTCTCTCCGGTCTGCGCCGCGAGACCACCAATCCGTCAGCGCTGGCGAGCCGCAAATTCCTCGAGGTCGCCTTCGGCGATCATCCGTACAGTCGGCAGAGCAACGGCACGCTGGACAGCGTGCCGACCATCACGGTCGCCGACCTCAAGGACTATGTCGGCCGCGTGCTCGCCAAGGACACCCTGAAGGTCGCGGTTGTCGGCGACGTCGATCCGGCGACCCTCGGCAAGCTGCTCGACCAGACCTTTGGCAGCCTGCCGGCGAACGCCAGGCTGAGGCCGGTGGCCGATGTCGAGGCGGCCAAGCCGCCGCAGCGCGCCTTCGTTCCACTGGACGTGCCGCAGACCGTCATCACCTTCGGTGGCCCCGGCGTGAAGCGCAGCGACCCCAACTTCATGGCGGCCTACGTGGTCAACCACATCCTCGGCGGCGGCGGATTTTCGTCGCGGCTCTATCGCGAGGTCCGCGAGAAGCGGGGCCTTGCCTATTCGGTGTTCGAATCCCTGCTCTGGATGGAGCATTCGGCGGTCTTTATCGGCAATACCGGTACCCGCGCCGACCGCGCCGGCGACACCATCGCTGCCATCGAGAAGGAGGTGCGTCGTATCGCCGAGGAGGGCCCGACGCAGAAGGAGCTCGACGAGGCCAAGTCCTACCTCAAGGGCTCCCAGATGCTGGCGCTCGACACCTCATCCAAGCTGGCGCAGGCGCTGCTGCAGTACCAGCAGGACAAGCTGCCGATCGACTATATCGAACGGCGCAATGCCATTGTCGATGCGGTGACGCTGGATGATGCCAAGGCCGCCGCCAAGCGGCTCTGGGGCCAGGGCCTGCTGACGGTCGTCGTCGGCCGCACCCCGCAGGCCGCAGCGCAACCCGCGGCCACGGCGCCGGCGCCGAAGTCGAACTGAACTGCCGTAGTAGCGTTGGCGCTCCTCGCTAACACACGGCACGCCGCGCTCTGGGCTACTCGATTCACACATCGCTTCGGTCTTTCAGTGATGCATCATGAGGTTGGTGCCGCGCTTCATGGCTTCGAACTCGAGCCATCCCTGAAGCAGTGACGATCGGACCCGGCTTGCCGTAATAGCCGGTCCATCCACCGAGACGCGCGCAGAACCAGGCTGCATGAGCGAACGACCCCTTCGGATGAGGGTTCTTCTGCCGCTCCGTCTTGCCTTCGAGCTGAGCACAGCAGGCTTCGAGCCGCGGAATGTCCTCAGGTTCGAATGCATCGCTTAGAAGCCGTACAGGTCCCCACCACCATCACGGGCGTGCACCAGTTGCTGGATACACACAGCCGCGATCAACGTCGCAGTTATCAGTCGGTTACGGGGCGCTTTATCCTCGATTTGCACGGCTTCGATGTCGAAGCCTTAATCCAGAGCCAAACCGCGCAGTTTTGGTGCGTGATCATGCTTACGTGCCTTACAGTTGCCAGAGGAGATGAAGACAGGGCGATCATTAGGAAGATAGAGCCCCTCTTATGATCTTAGATCCGACTCTGCCGTCGGCTCGCGCAGTCAATAGGGGCAAAATAGCCTGCCCAGAAAGTGTGGCTTTGCACTGTGAGAGCGCGAAGTCGCTGCATTGTCTCTAGGCCTTCCGGACGGAGCAAGAACGCACGTCACCGCCCGGACGACCAGCATTCCGTGACGCGCGCAGATTTCGCAAATAGAGGGATTGAGTCCGTTGTTTAGCTACAATGGGAGTTGCAGCGCTCGAATTTTGCGCGGCTTTCCTGCTCGCCAAAGAAGAACAACCCAACAGGCCAGCCGACGAAAGACGACGCGCAACGGACAACTCCAAGTCGCGAGGAATTAATTGCAAGCTCGCTGAAGTAGTTCTAGAGATAGTAGACTCTTTGAGATAGAGTTAACTTGCCGAAGCGAGACACCCTGTCATATCCGCTTTTTCGCGAGCGCCGGCCGCGAACGAGTTCGACTCTTGTCGTGCGGATGAGGCGAGGCCGGTCGCGTGAGGCGACCACTCAATCGTTATTCGAGGATTTGCCAAGGACGAGTTCGGAGACGAGGCGAACCTTACTCAAGATCGAAAAGAAAGCTGGTTTCGTTTCATGGACTGGACATGGATTGCGTCTATGATTTGCACCGTTGACGAGGCTACAAATCGATCTGGTGTCGTTATATGCGAGGCTGTGTCCGCACGCAGAGGGAGTCAGATCCTAAGATGATGGTGGTCTGTAACAAGATTCAGCCGACTACTTGTGCGGCGTGGGTCATCCGCCCCTCAGACAATTCGCATGCGTGTCATCAAGCCGGCTTTGTCTCGTTTATCGCCAGATGTGACTACCAAACACGGAGTTTGTTTAGACATCACAGAGAAAGGCGCCCGTTATGAGTGGCACAATGACCGTTGATAACGTCATTCCGCGAGCAGACATCGTGAAGCACGCGGATCGGCTTGGGACGCAAATCAAGAATATTACGCTGTCAGACGATTTGTCCGACGAGGCCATCATAGCCATTAACCGGCTGCTGCTAGAGCATAAGCTCATTTTCTTCCGTGATCAAGGACACCTGGATGATGCCCAGCAACAGCGTTTTGTGCTCCGGCTTGGCTCGCTGATACGGAATCCCACGATGCTGGACAGAAGGGGAGGCTTAACAATCCGCAAGACGCTCCCCGATGGCGCCTGCGATCATGTCGCTCAGATGAACGGTGATGACGTCTTCAGTCCCGACGTCTTCAGTGCCGCCCGCTCGGCAATTTCAGTGCTGCGAGGTGCAGCGATCCCGCCTTTCGGCGGCGAGATCGCTTGGTCAAGCTCGGTGGCCGTTTATCTTGACCTTCCCGATCCGCTGCGGATGCTTGCCGATAGCCTCTGGGCTGTGCGCTTCGCCGCATTCGATCACACTGCGACGGATGGGGCCAACGAAGCCGCGAGGCGGGCATTGGAGGACGTATCCACCGGAACGATCTACGAAACGGCACATCCCATCGTTCGTGTCCATCCCGAGACCGGCGAACGCATGCTCTCGCTCGGCCGTTCCGTGCAGAACTTTGTCGGCCTGCAGCGCTATCCGAGCCAAAGACTGTTCGAACTTCTGCAATCCTATCTCACCGCCCCGCAGAACACCTTGTGCTGGAATTGGAAATCAGGCGACGTCGCAATCTGGGACAATCGCGCGATTGAGACGTATCCCGTCAACAAGATCGGCAGTCCTCATTGGGCCATGGACCAGCTTGCGATTGACTCCGGCGTACCGCACATCAAGAGGCTGAAATCACGGGCCGCTGAGGCTGCCTAGCATTGTGCGCACGTCCGGTTTTCGTAAGACGCTGGCGGTCCAAGACTAAGTTGCGGCCCTGCAATGTCGAGCGGAGCCGGGCCTTCGAGCTTATTCCGGCAGGACCGGCTAACCGGCGCGGGCAATCTGCTTCTTTTGGGCGTCGCTGGTCGCATACCTTAGGCATGCTGCGCGGCTCGCTGGAGCCGTCGCGATCAAAGCGGAATGTATCCGCAATGAAGGACGTAGTTGGCACGTTCTTCAGGAGTGGACATGTTCAGGGTCGCCCGATGAGATCCAGAGGGCGCCGCGACGAATGCCATCTCAATCGGCTTGAAATCGGGGCTGTAGGGCGGCAGGAAAAGTAGGCGCGCGCCTGCGATGAGGCGGGCGGGCCCTCATCGTGCTTCTGGCTCGACAGATCGGGAGCATCACGGCATGGTGCTGGCGCAGCACGGGGAGGAGGAGTTGCTCGACATTGGCCGGGAAATACTCGGCGTTGATCGGCCCGTCGGGCACGAAAGATGCAGTCAGCCCTTTGCAGGTGCGACCGCAAGGAATATGGTCGTGTCCTCATGGCCGTTCGGCGCATCACCGATGGCGCGCGGGCTGACACCGGCCGAGGCGTAATAACGCGCCATCAGCTACGCCGCAGTTCCAGGAGCCGATCCCGGTGCCGCTCCAGCGCGGAACGTCGGTCCGTGGCGGTCGGCAAAGCTGCTGTGCGGCGCGTGTCCTCGCCCCCCACCGAATGGATCGCGCTCGCGATACCGACCCGGGAAAATCCGTGCCGCCTGAAAAACCGCCCTGACCCACGGCCCTGCTCACCCAAATCGGAAGACCCGCCGATACGCCACCCCCGCCAGCCTCCTCGGCGCCTTGAGGGCGAGTCACGATTCGCCGGATTTGGCTATCCCCTTGGGATTCAGGATCCCAGCACGCTCTCATGGCTGCGACTTAGGTTCGCGGTCGCGCCGCTAACCTCGGCGCGCCAACATCAGGCGAGTACCGGTGCACCTTTCTCACCTCTCGGGCCCGATAGTCCTCACCACACCAGGTAGGTATCGATCCATTGTTGATGCTGTATTGTAGACGGGAAAGATCGCGCTGAACCAAACGCGACGATAAGGGCACACGAGGTGCGGCAATGGCAACCACAACCACAACAAATCCGCTGGATTGCAGAGCACACGTGTTGAAGTTAATTGAAGAAACCCGCGTGGTGAGCGAGAATGAACTGCAGGTCAACAACATCACGCCTTATCATGTCACAAAGTCATATCGCGAACAAATTATCAAAAGCGGTTACTACGATCAGCTGAAGCACGTTGTCGAGCCCTCTGTCGAGGAGTTCGAGAGTCCGGGCACTTTGGATACGAGCGGCGAGCACGACAACACGGTCGTGCCGGGACTCCAGCACAAGTACGCCCAGACCGGCTTATTGCTGGTGACGGAACGTTGCGGCTCATATTGCCGTTACTGTTTTCGCAAGCGCATTGTGGGCAAGGTTTCGGATGAAATCGCACCGGATTTCGATCAGGCCACGCAATATATTGCACGCCATCCTGAGATGACGAACGTACTTCTTTCCGGAGGTGACCCGTTCGTGCTCAGCACCGCCAAACTGAACAAGATCGTTGACCACCTGCTGCCAATAGAGCATTTGAATTCCATCAGGTTCGGCACAAAAATGCTGGCCTATGAGCCAAGGCGGTTTGCGGATTCCGCTCTAGCGGCCTTATTCCAACGTATCCGCAAGGCGGGTAAAACCCCAATCATCGTCGCGCATTTCGATCACGTAGGTGAGATCTCATGCGACGCGGAGCACAAAATTCGCGCCTTGCGAGCACAGGGCGTGCAATTCCTTAATCAGTCCGTGCTTCTCGCCAAAGTCAACGACGATCCCGAGATATTGGCCGCGACCTTTGCCAAATGCCATGAAATCGGAGTGCGACCTTACTACTTATTTCAGGCGAGGCCGGTGAAGGGTGCATCGCACTTCCAAGTCCCACTGGGCCGAGGACTAGAGGTTGTGCGCGGCATCAACCAACGTCTGAGCGGGATCGAGAAGACATTTAAATACATCATGTCCCATTACACAGGAAAAATAGAGATTCTGGACTTAGGCCAGGATGGCCGGGTGTATATGCGCTACCACCAGAATAAAGTTGCCGAGAAGATCGGGAAGATTTTTTCCCGACCGCACGTCGCGACAGCCTGCTGGCTTGATGATCTGCCCGAGCAATGAAACCTAACGCACGCGCTCCAGCCCACGGGCTCGGAGCGAGTGCGGTACGCCCGCCGCCCCACGAAGCGCATTCAAGTTGAGCCGCCGCCGGCGCGCCCTGGTCTCAACTGTAGAAAGGCTCGGATGCCCCTCGACTATCCCGCTGCACTAAACCTAAGGACTTGTGGAGCTCGCTATTCCTGGACTGACAGGGAGGTAATGCTCTACGCGCTTGGAGTGGGCATGGGCTCAGATCCCCTTAAGGAGGAGGAGCTACAATTTGTCAACGAGGCGTTTGCAACGTCGAAGCCATTAAAGGTGATCCCGACGTTTGCTTCCGTGTGCGTTTGGGGCGCACGCCCCGGAGTCATTGACCTCAATCGCGTCATGGTTGTTGACGGCGAACGTGACCTGACGTTTCACAAGCCGATGCCCGTCGCGGCGAACGTGACGGCGGACGCCCGTGTGAGAGGAATTTATGACAAGGGTAAGGAGAAAGGCGCGATCATTCAGAACGAGGTGGTGGTCAGAGATGGGGGCGGCGACAAGATCGTCACAATCCTTTCGTCGACCTTCGCAAGAGGTGACGGCGGCTTTGGCGGGCCATCGGAGGGGATGCCCGAGCCGCACCAAGTGCCCCGCCGAGCACCAGATAGATCACTCGATATCCCGACCCGACCTGACCAAGCCCTGATCTATCGTCTTTCTGGCGACCGAAATCCTTTGCACAGTGATCCGGAGTTCGCCTGTCGAGCCGGTTTTCCAAGGCCCATTCTGCACGGAATGTGCACGTATGGGCTGACCTGCAGAGCCGTCCTGCAGAGCTATGCCGACTACGATCCGTCTGCCTTTCGTCGTCATCGCGCCCGCTTTTCGGCGCCCGTGTTCCCGGGAGAAGTTGTTACCGTCAATCTTTGGAAGGACGGTAATTCGATCTCATTCGAAGCTTGCGTAAAAGAGCGTCGGGTTACGGTCGTCAAGAATGGGCAGACGGTGCTACGCTGAGCAGGGTTTGGACCGTTCCTTGTACCTATTCTGCTGCGAGTTTGTCGCGCTCTTTTAGCGGTTCTTGCCGACAGCGTACCGTCTATGTCTTCCGCGGTGAAGCATCCCCTTGAGTCGCAGCGGGTACGACCTGCGCTTCTAGGAAGCAGCTCAAATAGCTGTCGCGTCGTATCTTACATACACCAATCGTCTCCCAGCTGTTTGGTTCACGACAGGTCCGGAACCAATCGCTGACAGTGGACCAGTATCGACGGCACAAGAAGCTCCTCATTCCTTGCTAGATCAGCTGATGTGCGGGGCGGCATGCCGATTGCTTTAGACTTGAACGACGGTCACAGGCGCTGAGCCTATCGAAAGGTGGCGGGTGAGCTGTCGCACGTAGTGGAGTGCTGCGCGGAGAGGCAGTTCGAACACCGGACCTCAGACGTGGCTTTTCGCTAGGAGGATGCTTCATCTCTCGAAAGCCTCACGACACTGGGGTTCATGATCGCACCGCTCCAGCGGTGACACTGAACAAGCTAAGAGCCTCTTGAATGCAAAAAAGTCGAATCGACCTTGCAGCGATTATCGACCTCGACCCGGTCGGGATCGACCTATTTCGCGGCAACAGTCCGAACGCAAGCGAGCAACGGGTGTTCGGCGGCCTAATGATCGGACAAGCGATGTTTGCAGCGTGTCGCACAGTCAAAGCCCGACTGCCGCATTCACTACATTGCTACTTCATCCACACCGGCGATCCTCAGGTACCCTTGACCTACAAGGTCGAGCGCCTACGCGACGGTAAAAGTTATTCGACCCGGCGCGTCACGGCGATGCAGCGCGGTAGCACAATCGTTTCGGTTATGGTCTCGTTTCATAAGGGTGAGGAAAGCGCGTTCGAACACCAGGATAAAATGCCGGAGGTGCCAGGGCCGGAGCATTTCGCAGCCGAAGAGTTGTCGAAGCACTCACTATATCCGGATCTACCGGAAATTGTTCACCGCTACTATGAACCTGATCGTCCGGTCGAGCTTCGTCCCGTCGAGATCGGCCGGTATGTTGGCCAGAAGACCGAGGACGGAAGAGTTCATATGTGGATGAAGGCCGCGACAAAGCTGCCTGATGATCCTGCGCTGCACATTTGCGCACTGGCCTATGCCTCGGATCTGTCGCTGCTGGATGCCGTGATGGCACGCTATGGGCGTACGCTGTTCGACGGACGCATTTTGTCCGGAAGTCTTGACCACGCAATGTGGTTTCATCGTCCTTTCCGTGCTGATGATTGGCTGCTCTATGCCAAGGAATCGCCAAGCGCGCAGAGCGGACGTGGCCTCGCTCGTGGGCTGATCTTTACGCGCGACGGCACGCTGGTGGCTTCGGTCGCCCAGGAGGGCTCGGTGCGCGAGCGACGCTAGCTTTCGCAGTGCGGGGAAGCCTGGCTTGAGCGAGCGACAAGTGGCCCGTCCATGCTGCTTGCTAGCGTGCCTTCCCGAGAACAAAGGAGTGGCTCAACGACCATTTGATGCCTGGAAAATCACATCGCCTCGATTGCTGCGCGACTGTCGGTACGGTCTTCCCGACGCTCAGGATCTTTCATTCTGCGATGAAGTCTGCGGTGATAGGACCTTATTCCATCCATAAACACATTCGCCGTGCCGTTGGCCAATCCACCAGGGCAATGCTTGACCATGCGCCTGCGCATTGCACCATCGTACGGAGGCCCGGTACAAACCGCAGTATTCATCGCGCCAACTCAGGCCGCGCACTGGTTCGGTTGAAGTGCTTCACAACGCTTTTCGGTTTGAAGATGTCGTAAAGACTGACCTTCGCTACCTTGTCGTCATTGGTTCATGTTCTTGGCTGGGACATGATCCTTGCTAGGCTGACTGTCGCCCGAATGCTTAGCTCGTCAGCTCGGAAACTACTAAACCCGGCAGTTGTTACGTCGGTCTCGGGGCGCTTCAGTGTTTGCTGCGGAAGGCTGTGGCCGCGGGGCACGAATCAGACCGGGGTCTATCCAATCGCAGAGTTTTGACGAGAAGGCGCCCGAGAGAGGAAAAGGGGCAGGCGCAGTATGGCCGAAGATGGAGATGTCTATGCTCACAGCAACAGGTTCGGAAATCCCTTGGGCGGGACCTCCATTCCCAAGGTCGGAGTACGATTATCGGCAGCAGAAGGTGCTTGAAGCGGTAGTGCGCGCCGAACTCGATGCAATTGTGGTTACCGCTATCGGCCACCTCAGATATCTCACCGGCTATCATGGATTTGGTGGGTACTTCGCTCCGTTCCCGTTGGTTCTAGCACCGGGATATGCGCCGGTTCTCGTTGTAAGAGAGTACGATGCCGAGGCTGTCCGCGCCGAAGGATGCATCGATCAGGTCGTTTGTTATAGACACCCTGGCGATGTTGCCAAGGCCTGTGCTGAGGTTCTTCGCCAGAATCGGCTGCAGGATCAGAGAGTGGGGTTCGAACTCGGATGTTGGAATCTGGCACCGGCCGATGTGCGTGCGGTGCAAGGACTGTGTCCAGGCATGAAAGTCGCCGACGGCTCCCATTTGGTTGCGTCAGTCGCGGCAGTCAAAAGCGCGCTTGAGCTCGATGTGATGCGTCAAGCAATGGCGATAACTGATCTCGCAGTGCGCGTGTTTCGGAACTCGGTTCGCGAAGGCGTGAGCGAAACAGAAACGTACGCAGCCATAGTTGGAGAAGCCAGCAAAGCTGGCGGCGAAATATGGCGATCCGTTACTCTCGTGTTCGGTGATCGGACGAAGATGCCGCACGGTGTCCCGACCCCACACGCACTCCGAAACAATGAACCCGCCATGATTGAGATCGGCGGCGTGAAGCACGGCTATGCCGCAGGGCTGGTCCGCAGCGCGGTGCTTGGTCGGCATCGTGAGGCCGAATCGTTGCACGCTCTTTCGGTTGAAGCGCTCGAATCAGCCATTGGCGCGATTAAGCCTGGGGTAAGCGCGAAGACCGTGGACGCCGCCGCGCGCAAGGTGATTGAGCAATCTGGACGCCCGCGCGCCTTTCGCCATCGGACCGGGTACCAAAGTGGCATCCACTGGACAGAACGAGGGAACCTCAGCCTGGAGCCTGCCGCAGAGGAGATTTTACAGGCGGGAATGACCTTCCATCTTCCCATTATTCTGTTTGGGGAAAACGGTCATCTGTTTGGCTGCAGCGAGCACGTGGTCGTCACAGACTCTGGCGCGGAAGTGCTCAGCCGTACTGATCACAACCTATTTCATGCTGTGGGCTCCACATGAATGGTATTGAAGCGTTTCAACATTTGCTGGCGGAGGCAACTGCTTGGCGCCACCATCTTCATGAGAATCCCGAGCTGGAATATCGGCTTTACAGCACTGCTGGATTTGTAGCCGAGAAGCTCGCTTCTTTCGGCGTTGATCATATCGAAACGGGGATAGCTGAAACTGGTATCGTCGCTTTGATTGACGGCAAATGTGGAAACGGGCCGACGATCGCACTGCGCGCGGATATGGACGCGCTTCCGATACTTGAGCATTCCGAGAAGCTCTGGTCCTCGAAAGTGCCGGGCAAGATGCACGCCTGCGGGCATGATGGTCACACGGCCATGCTATTAGGCGCCGCGAAATACCTTGCGACGGCTCGGCGCTTCAAGGGATCGGTCGCCTTGATCTTCCAGCCTGCTGAAGAGAGTGGAGTGGGCGGCCAAAGGATGGTCCAGGCAGGAATCATGGATCGCTTTTCAATAACCAAGGTGTTCGGCCTGCACAATGTGCCGGGAATCGAAGTCGGTAAGTTCGGCATCTGCCCAGGTCCGATCATGGCCGCTCTCGACGAGTTCGACCTCATCGTGAAGGGGAGGGGCGGCCATGCCGCCAAGCCTCATGAGGCCATTGATCCGGTAGTCATCGCCGCGCAGATCATCGTCGGCCTGCAAACCTTGGTTTCTCGGAATACAAACCCGATGGAGGCGCTCGTGATATCCGTCACCAAACTCAACGCGGCTCAGGCCTACAACGTCATTCCGGATCAGGTAGAGCTGGCGGGTAGTATTCGAACGCTTGTGCCCGGCCTGCGCGACTTCGCACAAGGGCAGATATTTGCGGCTGCGCGAGGGATAGCGCGGGGATTTGGCGCAGATGTCGAATTTGAGTACTGCAGGTCCGCGCCGGTCACGATCAATCATCCGGAAGAAACTAATCTGGCGGTCAAAGCAGCACGCAATCTGGTTGGACCGGCTTGCGTCGACGAGAAGATAAGCCCGCGGATGGGCTCGGAAGATTTCGCCTACATGCTTGAAGCAAGGCCGGGCGCAATCATCTTTCTTGGCAACGGATCGACAGCTGGCTTGCACCACCCTGCATATGACTTCAACGACGACGCCCTGCCTTATGGCATCGGCTATTGGGTGAACGTCGTCGAGACGGTGCTGGCTCCGTGAACTCTCGACCGTCCTGCGCTGTCGCCTGGAGTCTTTTATGAGATCAACGACCTTAGGCTCTCTCCAGATCTTGAACCCGCTGGGTGTGTGGCGATGCAGCGCTCGACCCGGTCTGCATCGTAGCTGCCTGCCGACTGCTCGAGCAAGCAGGTCCTGAGCCTGCTTGCGGCACACCTTCTTTATCGCGACAGGCGATGGCGGGCGTCCACGGATGGCGTTTCAACCTCGAATAAAAGAGAGGGACTAGTCGCCTCGCATTTGACTGGAATGCGGAAAAGTTGGCTGCTTGTCCTCTCGAAAGTTGCCGCGAGCCGGGACATTATCGCTCGGCGGTTAGATACAGTCGGACGCTGATGGGCGGCCCTTGCTATACACCGGCAGAACGGGTGCATTCAGGCACGGAAACTCGACAAGGAACTTACCACGTGGAAATAGCGCTCTGTTTGTAATAGCTCATGGAACGTTTGCAGACGTCATCATCGGAGTCGGTCGACCGCGCGATCATGCCCTTGATGACGCTTCCATCATTTCGTCCGGCAACCTTTTCCGCGAAACACATAGTCGGTCTCCGGCAGAGAACGCGGCGTTGGCGATGCGGACGCCATTGTCGGTCGAATCATTCACAAAGCAGACCGCATCGAGCTCAGAGGCGACAGCCTGCACAAAATGAACGCCAAGCTTGCTATCTGCACCCCGTCCACCCACGAGGTCCATGCGACCGCATCCCGAGTGCGACGAGCCTGGTAGGTGTCGTGCTCGCGGTCGAACGGTTTGGTCCGATCGCCAAGTCAGCACAGGGGCATTTAGACACGCGGTCACTCAGTTCACTATCGCGTTGCTGTTACTCGAGTGAAAGTCCCACGGACGAAGAAGGCGCGGGCTCCAAGCGGCTGCGCCAATCACGTATAGGTCTTTAACAGTGAGTTGTTGCGCGCCATGCACTACGGGCGACTGAGGAGAAGAACCGGCTTTCAAGGTGGTCACACTGATATCGATAAGCAATCTCAACGGCCCAACGAAGCGCGGCCAGTGCTCGCGGCGATGCGTGTTGGCTTCTCAGCGCGACACTTACCGGATGCCGACCTAACGTAGTCGATTATGCTGAGTGCTGAACTTCGCTGGCGGTATGAAACGGCAGAGCGTTGGATTCGACAGCATCTAGCCCCCCTTTTTGCAAGCGATCTTCAGTTAGCTCGCTGAACAGGAAGATGGGAGAGCGTGTTACCAGCAGACCGATGGATTGGAATGAAACGTGACATAACACATTTCGTCTGGGTCTACGTTTCTCCCGGATGTTCAAAATCTATTATGTCGCGTAATCGGGGCTGCTCCGGTCGAGGCGGCGCTTGAGAGCCGTCCAGGGCCGAAGGTTCCTATTGTAGCCCTCTCGTTGGAACTGCTCCGCCGTATGAGCGGCCACTCTGTCCGACGGCAGGACGATTTTGTGCCCACCTTGCATAGCCGCGATCTGGACCCGGCACGATTGCTCCAAAAGGTACATGTTGAGGAAGGCTTCGGACACGGTACGGCCAAGTGTAAGCAAGCCGTGGTGTCTTAGGATCATGACGTCTTTGTCCCCAAGATCGCGCACGAGACGCTCGCGCTCGTTGAGATCGAGCGCAACGCCTTCATATTCGTGATAAGAAATGCCACCGTAGAAGCACATCGATTTTTGGTTTAACGGCAGCAGTCCTTGTTCTTGAGCCGCAACGGCCATTCCTGCCAAGGTGTGCGTGTGAATTACGCAATGAGCATCCTGACGAGCCATGTGTACAGCGGAATGAATTGTGAAGCCTGCGTTGTTTACTTTAGCCTCGTCCTCTTTCTGAAGCGCATGCCCCTCCAGGTCGACAACGACGAGACTGGAGGCCGTGATTTCGTCAAACATCATGCCGTAGGGGTTGAGCAGGAAACGATGCGCCTCCCCAGGCACGCGCGCTGACAGGTGCGTGGAGATAAGGTCGTCCATGCCAAAGTGAGCGATCAGACGATAAGCCGCAGCCAAATCGCAGCGGATGTCCCATTCATCCGAGGCATCGCTTAACATGGTCTCTCCTCCTCAAAGCTAGCAAAGGAATCTCGAACTATAATAGCGATGGCGAAAAACAGGTTTTCACCGGTGAATGCCGATCCCTCGTGGATATTCCGCTCGTGGCGAACGAATTCGCAGCTTTCGCGCGCTCTCATGGACATCTTGCCGGTCCTCGGCCCCTTTGCTGCGCTTGCTTGAGGCGCAAGATAGTTGCCAAAGCCTGCAGGCGTTTCACGCCTCACAGCCGCCAGCACTGTAGGTCGCAGACCGTGAACTCTTGAGAAGCGAGATACCGGGCATTGTGTCTCGCAGCTGATTGCGTCCCCTAGATGCCGTCATGACCGAACTCGGCGAATGCCCCGCTCGAGCCGCGCAACTGAATCTTGGCCATAAAAGTTTGTGCAGAGGCCGCTCGGGACGGTATAGGCGCCTTCGTCCGCACATTCTCCCTCAGCGAAACATAACTGCCGGATTACAGTTGTATCCGTGCGACTGTGCAGTACATCGGCCGACTTTGTTTGTGCTGGCGGCGCTACCGGTGTCTCCGATAAGCGTTCCTTGAGCGCGAATATTGTCCGCGAATTGTTCAAGACTAGGGGAGACGGTTGACGGTGGAGGAACCACGCAGACGTAGGCTTTCACGAGCTAAAGCCCGTGCGAAGCGCCACGTGCTACCGACAATATCAACTCGTCGATGCCATTGTCAGTCGGCAGAGGTCCGTGATGCTGTAAACTGGGAGCTTCGTGATTTGGCGGATCGCAGGAGCGACAATCGGAAACGCCGCGCATTCGAACAAAATTATGGCGATCTCCGGATGGGCTGAGCGGAGGCGCGCGATGCACGCGGCAACATCTGCCTCGATCGCGGCGACGTCGAGCGGCGGCGCCGGGCGCTTGAGTTCGTCATGCCAAAACTTGCCCCCTTCGATGCCGCCGATCACGACCCTGGCCCGCTCCGCCCGATCATCGATCCCGAGCAGATCTTCGCTGCAACAGGTCGAATCATAGGTCAGGACGGCGATCTTGGCGCGCTCCGGCAATTGACGAAGCAATGTGGGTAACAACAGCAGGCTTGACATCACGACCGGCACTTTGACCGAAGCCGCCACGGCCGCTTGATGCCGAACAGAAAAGCCGCAGGTCGAACTTATCGCGACGGCCCCTCGTTCGACCAGGCGCTGGGCGGCGGCTATGAAGGCGGGCTCAAGCGCCGCATCACCGCGTACGACGTTCTCAACCCAAGCTCCCGCGACCGTTTCTGAGATGGTTTGAAAATCGAACGTCGCCGGATTCAGCATTGAGCCGGACGCCGGGGCAGGCGGTATAGCACCGGGGGGGAGCCCGCGCTCGAGATGCAGGATACCAAGGGAGCGGGGCGTTAGGTACGAGGTCATAGAGCAACCATAGCCTAGCTTTAGGGGGAATTATCCGCAATTCCGGCTGGCGGTCGCCGAATTTCTGCTTTCCATAGGCGGATGAGTGGAGTTTTGGTGATTAAGCCTACCAAAGGAAGAGGCGACAATCCGGGCCCGACGGGCGCAGGCCAAAGCGCAAGGCTCATTCTTCGATCCTATCGGCCCAAAGATTTGACAGATCATTTTCGAATGAGCGCACGACGTCTCGCTCTCGGTGAAAGGGATCTATGGGCATGCCTCGACCACGATCGAGTGTTCGTCGAGTCGAGCTGGAACAAAGCACATTTCATGGAAATGAAGCAGAATTCCGGCGGCAAATGGCCGCACATCGGCGATCCTCAGCTCGGAGGAATCGTATCATCGAAAAATGAGCATAGCAGAACCCACCGGCCGGTCAGTCACCGTGGATTGATTGGCCTTATACGAAGCTCCCGTTGGGGTTGTCTAGAGCAATCCTGAGCGGTTTTGAGGACTCGCGCTGAAGGGATGAAACGGATGTTGCGCGCTGCTTGGCCTGAACTGACAGGCAATCTTGCGTCCACGCGGCAAAGTGCTGTCGTGTTCCTTGATGGTGTTGATCAGGAAAGCGACATTGCAAGCCGGAGAAACTGTGCTGCAAAATGGACAAGCATCGGAGACGCTCATTGCCTCTTCGCCAATCTTAGCGTCCAAAGAGGTACTCATGATGAAGCTGCTCATGCCTGGCTTTGCGCGCTGACCGCATTTGAAGTTGCCAGGCGACTATCCGATGAAGACGATCCGCAAAGGGTGGACGTTGTGGCCAAGCTGGAGGCCAGCGTCGAAGGCTTCGGATCCTTAGATCAAAGGGTGGAGCGTGTCCAAGTCACTCTCTATGATCACGGCGAGTTGTCTGCCTACTACGTGCCCGCCGGTACTTCCAGTTCGTGCGTCCCCGCAATTGTTTGCATCAGTCGGGAAGAAGAAACCGCAGGGATCCTGCTTGGTAGACTCTTGCCCCTTGTAACTGGTCGAAACATGGCGGTTCTCGTCGTCTCTTACGATGATGTCGCAAGTCATTGGCTTGGACCTTCAGAAATATTGCTTTCTTGTTGCTTGGATCATTTGTCGACCCTGCCAGAGATTGATGCGTCTCGAATGGCAATCTACGGAGAAGGCCTTTCAGCCGCGCTCGCGACCAATTTTGCTGCGACTGATCGCCGCGTGTCTGCGGCGATTTGCGACGGGGGGCTTTGGAGCTGGACCCGGACTCGGTCATCTATTGAGTGGATCACTAGGACTGCTGAGACTCCGGACGCGGGGCTGTCCACGACCGAACGATCGCGTTTGGCGAGGAAGTTAAGGTGTCCCATTCTCGTCGTTGCTGGCGAGCGCAGTATTTTCAACGCCGCTGAGGCAATCAAATTAGAGGCTGATTGCGCCTGGGCGAGCATTGACCTGGAATTGTTAATGCCACGGACCCCAGAGGGGGCATTCGAGAACTTCATAGCATGCGATGAGGCCGTCTTCGAATGGCTCGAGCGCAAGCTCGATCGCGCGCCAGCTTCATAGCAGCCCGAGGCTTAATTTCTGAGATGCCAATCGGCTGTTCTTGGCAATCGCGTTTAGCCGCTTATTGAGATACGCAAGCGACTCCTCATCCAAGCCATTTAGAATCGTCGAATTAACGGCTCGTCTCTTGTCCGACAGCTTAGCAATTTCTGTCCGCACCTTTGGGGTCAACGAGATTTGCAAGAATCGCGCATCATCAGGCGAGGTTGCGCGGATTAGAAATTCCAGCTGTTCAAGTTTCTTCGTCTGAGTCGTGATGAATGCGGGGTGAAACCCCAGTTTATTGGCGACTGCAATGCCGGAAACACCGCAGCCTTCGTCGAGTTCATCGATCGCCATCAGCATCAGCCATTGAGGTTCGCTTATACCGATTAATTCCGCCCAACTCTTATCGATTTCTTCCAGTTGAGCGCGAATCTCGACGATGTTCCAGATCAGGTCCCTTACAGCCCTGTCAAATTGCTGTTGCGTGGCCATCTTCATTCTTTTTTGCCAGTTCTGATTGTCCGCGGCGGAGAGCGTGAGCGGAGTCCGCTGCATGCTATCCGGGAAAACTGAAATAGCCCACTCAGAGCATGCCCGCCATCTAATTTATCAATTGACTAATACAATTGATTGGTGATATCAATATCGCACTCGTTAAGGCCTTCAAGACAGTCCTGACTCACCGAAATCTCCAAGGAAGCCCTCGGGATGCCCCCTGAGGGCTTTTATTTTTGAGCGAACCCGTCTTCTGCTCCGTTTGAGCGGTGGTTGTTGCCAATCAGCAACGGTGCGGCACAAAGAAATAATTTCAAGCATCAATTGATTGCAGCAATTGATTATCGAAAGTATGTCTCGTTGGGACAGCGAGGGGGTCCTCGAAGTCGTTCCGTCAAGCGGTCCGCCTGGGGTGGAGCTGGTAGCGGATCTTTGAAGGACGGAAACGCAGTTTCCAACTTGGAGGTTCATCGATGAAAGTGATGAAGGGTATTATTCTTGGATCAGCGGCGATGTTCGTGGGGGCTGGCGCGCAGGCCGCCGATCTCCCCGTCAAGGCCAGGGCGATCGAATACGTAAAGATCTGCTCGCTGTATGGCGCGGGCTTCTACTACATCCCGGGCACCGACACTTGCATCAAGCTCGGCGGCTATCTTCGTGCCGATGCGGTCTTGGGGAGCAGCTCTGACTTCGACTTTCCCAGCAGCGGCGCGCCGGGCGCTCGGAACCGCCTGAGTAACTACTACTTGACGTTGGCGCGCCAGGGTCTGAGAATCGATACGCGCACTGCGACCGAGTGGGGCGTGGTCCGGACCTACTATGAGGGTGTGTTCACCTGGAGAACCGGCAGCTATTCTGGTGCAGGCACGACTGGTGTGAATGGCGCAACAACCTATACCACGTCACCTGCTGCCCAGATCGCTGGTGGTTCGCTTGGCGTCTACTACGCTTTTATTCAGTTCGCTGGCTTCACGGTCGGTAAGGCTGAGTCTCAGTTCAGGACTCCTTGGGCCCAATACCCCGCGAACAACCTAGAGCTGCCGGGAAGTGGTTGGGATCCGGTTAACCAGTTCACCTATACCGCTGATTTCGGTCAAGGAATTACAGCCTCATTCTCGGCCCAGGACCAGGTCCAAAATTACACAACCAATATCTGGAACGTGAGTGGGGCGACAGCCGCGGGCCTGGCTGCCGGTGTGTACGGTGCGAATGACATTGGAGGCTCGCGAGCTCCAGACCTCGTCGCGATGGTTCGCGTCGATCAGGCCTGGGGTCTTTTCCAGGCCTCGGTCGCTGCGCACGACAATCATGCTGCCTACTACGGTGCTGCTGAACCGACCGGCCATCCAGGCGACAAATGGGGCTGGGCTGGTCAGCTGGCATTGTCGATTAAGAATATCCCGACTGGCGCAGGTGACACGATCAACTTGACCGGCGTGTATGCAAACGGTGCCAGCCGTTACGTCTTCCAGGACTATTTGTCGACAAGTTTCGCGATGTATGGCGGCACGGGCGCGGCGGGCGCTTACCAGAGTCTAGGACTTGCGGGCGTGGCTGACTCCGTGTTCGTCACCGGATCGGGCCAAGAGTTGACCACGACCTATGGCTTCAACGGTGGCTACACCCACAATTGGGATCCATACTGGAACACCTCTATCTACGGCGCGTGGGCTGCTGTCAGGTACAACAACACGGCCAAGGGGTACATATGCGGTGCGTTCGTCACAAGCCTTGCATTGTCGACCGGTGCTGCCGGCTGCAACCCCGACTTTAACTATGCGGTCGTTGGTACGAAGACGTCCTGGACTCCGATCAAAAATCTGGCCTTCACCGGCGAACTCGCGTACCTCATGCTCGACCAGAAATACGCGGGAGGAAGCACCGTGACCCTTCCGTTGCAGTCGGGTATCGCAAAGCCGGCTACTGTTTATGAGCTGAAGGATCAGAACAGCCTTGTGCTGCTGCTCCGCGCTCAACGCAATTTCTAAGCGGTTTCTATAGCGAAAGGAGTACCGAACAAGGCTCTATAGCCTCCAAGAAGGCCTCCGGCATGCCCGCCGGGGGCCTTTCTCGTTCAGGAGCTGAACTCGGTGCCTTTGACCAGATTTCATCCGGGCGAGTTGCACAGAATGAACCTATTCGGTTTTGTTTGAGCGCTATCATCAGGTCCTACAAGCAGAATTTAGGCGGATACTCCTGTTATTTAGAGGAATCCGCCTTTCCTGGATTCTCTATAGTGCTGTCGATAAGATTCTTTGGCCCCTTTGGAAGGATATGCACGGCAGGCTTTCCATAACGAGCGAAGTCGAATTGTGCTTTGCCGGTGAAATGGCGCTGCGACCGTTCAAAGCTTGCCAAGACGTGTGGGCTCACCTCAGACGACTCTAGATGCAGAACGAAGGAGCTAAGACAATGACCGTCGCCAAAGGACCTCAGGTGTTTCCGCGCACGGAGTACTTGCGAAGGCTTGCCGCGGTAAAAGCAGAAATGGTCAAGCGCGGCATCGAAACACTAGTGGTCACCTTTGATCGCAGTATCAATTATCTGACCGGCTACACCGCGCGATCAGCCTACGTCCCGCAGGCTCTTGTGGTTTCCGTCCAGGAAGAGGAGCCATCTCTCATTTTGCGCTTCATGGATGTGCCGGCGGGGATCCATCTGACGTTTCTCGAGCGGAACAAGATAATTGGATATCCCGAATCGCTCGTTGGCAACCCCGAGAAGGATGGGTACGACGCTGTCATCGATTTCCTTCAGGAAGCCAACCTTACCAACCGCGGGGTTGGACTGGAAATGGGGCAGCTTCCAGCGCGAGCGGCGGAAAACTTCAAGAAACGACTGCCGGCTGCGAGGTTCGTTGACTGTACACACGTCGTCACTTGGATCAGGGTCATTAAGTCCGATCTTGAAATAGCTTTGATGAAAGAAGCTGCTGCGATTGCCGACGCGGGTATGTTGCGTGCAGCCGAAGTCATTCGCCCCGGTGTGCATGAAGCGGACGCGGTCGCCGAGATTCTGTCGACGCTGGCGCGCGGCGCCAATGGCAAGCACGGGACCGGAATCGCGAATATCTTCATGTGCTCCTCACCACGCACAGGGACAAGCCACATCATCTGGAGCGACGACATCTTCCGCCAAGGTTCACAAATCAATCTTGAGCTCGGCGGCGTGCGCCACACTTATACAGCTGCGGTCATGCGCACCTTCTCGATTGGCAGGCCTTCCGACCGTCTGCGGCGCATTCATGACGCCGAGGTCGAGGGCCTAGAGGCCGCGCTGGAAAAAGTCCGACCCGGAGCAACCTGCAGCGACGTCGCCGAAGCATTTAATCGCACGATCGGGAAGTTCGGCTTTCAGAAAGAATCCCGCTGTGGCTATGGCATCGGCATTGATTGGAACGAGGCGGTCACTAGCCTTAAAGAAGGAGATATGACCGTTCTTAAACCTAACATGACTTTCCATCTGATGCTGGGCAACTGGATCGATGAGGATTTCGGCTATGTTCTCAGCGAGACATTCCGCGTCACGGAGTCGGGAGCTGACGTGTTGACCCGGGTGCCGCGTCAGATTTTCGAGATTTAACTCGACTGCGGGGTCTTCCGGTGAAGAGCCCGGCGCGCTGAAGTTGGCAACGTCCCCCGGGACGTTGCCAGTATACCCCGCGGGATGCTTGCAGCTCAGGGCTCCCCATCTCGCGGCGGTCGCTCTGCTTCTGCTTCGGTGTATTTGCGAGATAGGCTGATGCTATCTGATCCTGCCTCCGGTTTATGAGGGCCGTGCCTCAGTGGATTCACTGTCGCCTTCTGTAAATCACCCCCATCGGCATGGTTGCGATCTGTGCTGTTTTTCGTGCTGAGGAAGCTGATGTACCAAACGCGACACGCCGAACTGGTCACCTCGACTGCTGACCCCTCCTAGCCTGCCGCGGCCTGGCCTCACCAAGTTAGGACGAACAGGGGCAATGTTCCCACGTTCGCCTACTTCCTGAAGAATTTCGGCATCTTCGCCCCAATCTTCGCAGCTATCCCGCTATAATACTCGTTTAGATTCTATCTTGAAGCGGAGAAAAAAGAGATGGGAGCGGCGATGCCAGTTCCGTCGACGGCGCAAATCAACCGTGATCAGCTAACATCGGTGCAAGGTCAGATCGCCTTTGCTCGACGCTCGCCGGGCGAGAAGGCACCAGCAATAGTCGTGCCGGGCTCCGAGGGGCCCCTGGTAAGCTATGACGTCACCATACGCGACGCGCGTCCGATTGTGGACGAACTTTCGCTCGACAGCGAAGGCTTTACTCTCATTCAGCACAAGATCTCCTGTGCAAACGAGAGTGATCCGGAGGTCATGCGGGACAGGTATCTTGAAGAGATGGTCCCGTTCATCAAGGACTACTTCAAGGCCTCATGGGTCGTACCCAAGCGGGATGCGGTTATCATTCGCTCTGTTGGCGCAAGCTCTGTTCCGCCGGCGGAGAAGGGGAGCGGTCTGGTCAGGCCGTATGTGGCCAGCTTTGCGCATATTGACTATGCGCCGATCGCCGGCCCTGTGATGGCCGCGCGGGAGGACCAACTCCAGGGCATTCCGATCCGGGCCTATTCTCGATTGATGATCATCCAAGCCTGGCATGCACTTTCCGAGCCGCCGCAGGATTTTCCTTTGGCGTTCTGCGATGGCAACTCGGTTGTCGACACGGACCTGATCGATACCGTCTACGAGAAATACGACGTCAAGCACAAGACATGGCTGGTCCACTACAGTCCAGTTCACCGCTGGTATTACTTCCCGGAGATGACGTCGGCGGAGTTCGCTTTGTTTAAGGGGTATGATACCGAAGACGATCACAATCCGAGGTCCGCTCATGCGGCGTTCGACAATCGTCGCGCTTACCCAGATGCGAAACCCCGCAGGAGTGTCGAGGCGCGCTTCTTCGTTTACTACGACTGATCAGAGAGGGTGAGATCATTCGCAAGTTCATAGGAAGACTTGCGCAGTTCGGGCGAAGGGGAGACGTTCCTTAGATGAGCACAGTTCTGATTACGGGGGCAAATCGGGGCATCGGCCTTGCGCTTGCGCAGCAGTACGCCACTGAGGGTGCCGAGGTTCTTGGCTGCTGCCGCCATCCAACAAAAGCTGATGAGCTCAAAGCCCTCGCCGCGTCCTCTAGCGGTCGCGTTCGGATCATTCCACTGGATGTCGCTGACGAATCCTCGATCGCGTCCCTTAAGCGTACCCTGGGCGATCAGCCAATCGACATTCTCATCAACAATGCCGGAATCAGCGGCCTATCGGCCGACCGGATCGAGGCCGAGGGTTACATGACCACGATGCGGGTCAACGCCCTGGCCCCCATGCTGATCGCGCAGACCCTCTACGACAATTTGAGACGCAGCACGCAGAAGAAGCTGGTGGCAATCACCAGCATCATGGGCTCGACGAGCAGCGCTGCAGGCGGCAAGTATGCTTATCGAGCCTCGAAGGCGGCGCTCAACAATGGCATGCGTGGCTTGTCGCGTGCCTGGGCTCGAGATGGGATCCTGGTGGCGCTGCTAAATCCAGGTTATGTGCAAACAGAGATGGTCAAGGGACAAGTTGCTTTCATATCGGCTGACGAGTGCGCGAGCGGCCTTATCGCTCGGATCGCGGAGCTCACGCCAGCCACCAGCGGGGTTTTTCAGGACTACCGCGGCGTGAAGATTCGCTGGTGAACGTTTCACGTCAGCTTGAAGGATTGATGCCAAACCGGCCGTCTGGCTCTGAACTTGGCGTCCGTGTCGCACTGGCGGCGGGCGCAGTTCTCCTTCTTTTGCGCGCACAGAACGCACTCCGGGCACTGCTTCATGTCAGAAGGATCGTTGACGACTTTCCTGATTGCCGCCAGCGATATTCTGCGGTCGGGCGCCGCTAGCTCCCGATCGATCAAGGCGCGCCAGCATTTCGATCATCGAGATGCTGATAGAGCCACCCGCGTTGCTACACACAATTCACGTTCCGCGAATACGTGAAATCGAACGACCTTTGAGCTCATCCGTACAGACGCCAACGCAACCGCTTCTCTTCTCAAAACGGACCTGCAGAAAGTACCCGCATGACAGAGCATTCCTAGTGGCGCTTATCGCGCGCCTTGCATCGCGCCATCAGCGATCAATGTTTTGCGGACAGTTTGATGAAAATGTTGAGTAGGCGCTCTACGGGCCCGTTGACATGTTTCCTTTTTTCGGAAGTCGGCAGGGCAAGCATGCTGTGCTGGAAGTTATCCGCAATATCGCCGGCATTGTTCAGGTGCAGCGTTTCGACCGCGAGATGACCATACTTGGCTTGGATTCCGCGGCCTCCATTGTACGCTGCTTGCTTATCTCGCGCGCTTCCAAAACGCAAATTGCGTTACGCCTCGCCCAGTTCGCGCAGTTCAAGGCCGCCCGGCTCATCAAGATGGGCGCGCTCATCGACACATTCGATCTCGTCGAACAAAGCTCAATTCATCTTCCAAACATGAGTAGCTGTGTCGTGAGAACGCGCTAGAAGAGGACTTCTCCGCAGACCAGGTCACAGCAAACGGCAAAGCCGCGGTTCGCGCGACTTTGCGGTCAACTCGCCAGCCTTCTTGCACGGCAGCATCTAGCTGCCACCATCCGACTTCACGCGCCTCTTTCAGCACCGAAGCCTGCTAGCTCATTCGAACCGATCCAGGTAAAACGATGTTTCCACGAGTTTGAAAACGTCAGGATCGAGTCGCGCCGTAGCTACAGCGTCAGGCCGCCATCGATGACGATCGTCTGCCCCGTGATCATGGGCGCTGCGAAGCCAAGATAGACAATCGTTTCGGCGATGTCCTCGGGAACGCATCTGCGCCGCAAGGGAGTTCGCTCGATCGAGCTTTGCCGCTGCGCTTCCGTCCACTCGATCTGCCAGGTGCTGTCAACCGCGCCCGGCGCCACCGCGTTAATCCGGATCTCCGGTGCGAGACCTTGCGCAAGATGACGCGTGATCGCAATGATACCGGCCTTGCTCGCCGCATAGGCCAAACTAGACCCTCTCGAGGTCAGGGCTGACACTGAGGCCAAACTTACGATCGCGCCTCTCGATTGCCGCAACAAGGGGGCAGCCGCGCGGGTGCATCGGAAGAGCCCGATCAGGTTCGTGTCCAACACTGCCGACCACAGCTCGTCAGTGATAAGGTCGAGGTCGGACGACGAAATGGACTTCCGTGCTCCCGGTGTCCCAGCATTGTTAACGAGAAGGTCGAGCCCTCCCATCTTGTCAACGGCAGCGTTTACGAGTTCTGCCTCTCTTCCATCACCGACAGCGCCCGGTACGCCGAAGACGTCGTAACCGTCCGCGCGGAGCTTGCTCACCTCCTCAGGCCCCCGTGGATCGTCGGGAAGGTGGTTCAGCGCAACACTGCACCCGGACTCTGCCAACCGCGTCAAGGTCGCCAAGCCGATGCCTGAAGCGGCACCGGTCACGAGCGCTCTTTTTCCCGACAGTTCGTAGCGGATCATGGTCTCTCCTTTGTTGGCTTCTCTGATGAGCGAGCAGGCACGCGCCAGCGCCCGATGCGAGCGGTGGACGCACATTGACGTAACTTTTTATATCATATAAAAAGCTCGCGCAACGCGAGATGACGCGCCTGGATAGGTCGCCGCGGAACAGGCGCAGTGCCGCTTTGAGCTTGTTTCCATCGCGCCAAACCGACAAAGAGATAGAGTAAGATGAACAAGTCTAAGTTGCCGGAAGCTAGCCCCGCCCTCCAACCGGCGCGCCGCATGACTGGAGGGCGCTTCATTGCCGAGACCATCAAGGCGAAGGGTATCTCTCACGTCTTCTTCATGGATGCTGTTCTGCGGCGCGCGCTCACCGAGATGGAGGACCTCGGCATCAAAAGAATTCTTGGGCATTCCGAAAAGGGAATCGCGTATATGGCGGATGGCTATGCGCGCGCGCTGCGACGCCCTGCCGTTTGCATGGCGCAGTCAGTGGGAGCGGCCAATCTTGCCGCGGCTCTCCAGGAATCGTGGTTTGCGTACGCGCCAGTCGTCGCGTTGACGGGTCGCCATGCGGCCAACTACCAGTACCGAAACGCGTATCAGGAGCTTCCACACGAGCCGCTTTACGCCTCCGTCACGAAGTTCAGAGGTCGAGTCGATGAGGTGGCACAATTGCCCCATCTCCTTCGTCAAGCATTCAGAGAGGCGACAACCGGTGCCGCCCGCCCTGTCCATCTCGACATCACCGGCTATACGGGCGACATCGTTGGCGCCGCCGAATTCACAACTAGCATCTTTCCCGAAGAGACCTTCGCAAAGGTGCCAGCTTTCCGTCCTTCTCCGGATGCGGAATCGGTCAGCCGTGCTGCGGCCGCAATCGCGGCTTCAGAGCGCCCTGCGATCCTTGCGGGCGCCGGCTTGATGATGTCGGGCGCCGAAGACGCCCTTAAGGCATTCGTCGAACACCACGGAATTCCAGTTGTGATGTCGCTCGATGCAAAACACGCTCTTCCGGAGTTTCATCCGCAAAACGGTGGCGTAGCCGGGACCTACTCGCGGAGCTGTGCAAACAAGATCCTGCATGATGCGGATCTTGTCATGTTCGTCGGCAGCGATACGGGCGACATGATCACGAACCACTGGAAGCTGCCAAGGCCCGAGGCGCAAATTGTACAGATCGACATCGATCCGGCGGAGCTTGGCCGCAACTTCCCCGAAGCGATTGGTGTACACGGTGACCCGAAAGCGGCTCTCGATCGCCTTGCCTTGGAACTGCCGTCCCGTGCGCGAGCAAGCTGGCAGCGAAAGGTCGCTGATTACGTCGCCGAATGGCGCGCGGAAGCGGAGATCGCGCGTTCCTCTGAGGCGACGCCGATCAGGCCGGAGCGTCTATGCCGGGAGATCTCGGACTGGCTTCCGAAGAACGCAATGCTGGTGGCCGATACCGGATACGCATCGCACTGGAGCGGCACGCTCGTCTATTTAACCGACCCGGCCCAGGGATACCTGCGAGCCGCCGGGTCGTTGGGCTGGGCTTTTCCTGCTTCACTCGGCGTTCAGTGTGCGATGCCAGACCGTCCCGTCGTCTGCTTAACCGGCGATGGTGGTTTTATGTATCATCTCCCCGAACTGGAAACGGCTCGGCGGTATGGCCTTAACGTAATCACGATCGTGAACAACAATCATTGCCTTGGACAGGGCAGGAGAAACATCGACATTGCCTACGAAGGAAGGAAGGGTAACAAAGAGGAAATCTTTGCCTATCGAGACACGGATTTCGCGCAAATCGCGCGCGATTTCGACTGCTTCGGCGTGCGGGTCGAGAAGCCCGGTGACTTGGCAAAGGCCTTCGATGATGCGCGCCGGTCCGGTAAGCCCGCCGTCATCGACGTGGTGACTGAGTTTGAGGCGCTGGCTCCCTTGCCCTGGAGCCCGCCCTCCGGAAGCTAGGCCGGTATTCCCTTGGCCAGACATGTCTTAAAGGGGCCGCGCGGCCCCTTTAACCTTTTGTGGCTCCCCACCGCCGTGATACACGGACTTGCCTGTGAGGAGCAGCCCTACCAGAAGGGCGCCAGTCAAGACGGCGAACAGAAAATGAGAAAACCGGGATCTCAAGACGCGGACCGCTCTGCTTCCTCGTCCGCACTCTCCATGTCCACTGAACTTGATTGGCCGCAAGTCGGACGTGACAACTTACACGCGAGGGCATATCTGATGCTTCGCAAAGCTCTCATTGCTGGCCGGTTCCGGCCGGGCCAGCGGCTTCTTCTCAAACCATTGGCGGAAGAGCTTGGAGTTAGTGTCACTCCCGTGAGGGAGGCGCTTCTGCGGCTGGCTTCCGAGCGCGGCCTTGTTCCGCATCAGTCGCGCACGATGATGGTCCCAGTCTTGAGCGTTGCCCGGTTCAGGGAAATTCGTGACATTCGAATTGAGTTGGAAGGGCGTGCGGCAGAAGCTGCGGCGAACAACATCCCAGCGAGTGACATCATCGCGCTGGAGAAGATGCAGGAGCAGCTGATGCTGGCAAGACGGCAGCGCGACGTGCAGACAGTCCTCGCGATCAACGAAGAATTTCATTTCAGGATCTACAGATCATCAGACTTGCCTGTGGTCTGCGGATTGATCGAAAGCCTGTGGGTTCAAATAGGTCCGCTTCTCACGCTGAATGATTTCAGTGCATCCGCTACCGCGAAGGATCATCCGCACCGGGCGATCCTGGCTAGCCTGGCTGCAAAAGATGGCGCAGGCGCACGGCTTGCTCTGGCAAACGACATCATGTGGGCAAGCAGATATCTAGAGAAGGCTGTCGTCAGGCTCAACCAGCCCGCTGAAGACAAGAAAAAACGAAGTTCGACTGCATCTTTCGGCGCGAACTGAAAACCAGCTGCATCGACCGGCGGCTGATCGGGGGCGCTTTGGCGAGGTGTGGCAGCACGCGCATCAAACTGAGCGTCTCGCGTCTGACTGCCATGCTCCCTACCAAGAATCTCGTCGTCGGCCCAGTGCGACAACTTAATACGATGCTAGGGGCATTCGCGCCGGAATAACGCGCGTCACCGTCGATTATCGGCGATAATTGTATCAGGCATCGTTACTATGAGGCCACGTGTCTGTGGAGCAATGAAGGCCGGTGGTGTGACTAGCTCCAGACCGCGAGATCGAACTCGCGCAGCCGGCGGGATTGCAGTGGAGTTAAAAGACAAGAGCTTAGTGCGTACTATGCGATGAAGCGGTGTTCGAGCCGAATCCAGGTGCGCTCCCATCCTTTTAGGATTTCGGTTTGGCATCCCATTGCCTCGCCCGGGTGGTCCGAAGAGGTGAGCAGTAAGCCGGGAAATTGGAGGCTGAACCGACTTGTTAGCGAAGGCAGAACGCCCCGCTTCACAGTCGGGGGAATATCGCCGCAACGCATTGATGACAGACTTGAGACCCGAGCATCAGGGCCGGTGCCCACAAGGGAGTAACGTCGTGAGAAATCGATACTGGGCGTTGACGGACGAGCCGGTGACGGGATGGCCACAGCAGGGCAGGTTCGTGCTGAAGGAGGGGGCAGTTCCGGTACCCGCCTTGGGGCAGGCGCTGACGCGGACCATCTACGTGTCGCTCGACCCATATCAATTGTACTACCAGCGGGAGCGCACCGGGCCAGAAGGCGCGCCTTGCCATGCTCGCACTGTCTCTCAGGTCATCGAGAGCCGGATGGAGGGATTTGCGGCCGGCGACTTCGTTTTCAACACCAATGGCTGGACCGAATATGCGCTCATGGGTGAGGGGGTCTGGCGCCCGGGCTACATGGTCCCGCGCAAGCTCGATCCGTCCATCGGGCGCATCTCGCAGGCCGTGGGCGTGCTTGGAATGCTGGGGCTGACCGCCTACGCCGGCATGAATTTGATGGCCTCGCCTCAGCCGAGCGAGACAGTGGTGGTCTCGGCGGCTTCTGGGGGCGTCGGACAGATCGCGGGGCAGCTCGCCAAGCAGCGGGGCGCGCGGATCATCGGGATCGCTGGGCGCGATGCCAAATGCAAGTTCGTGACTGATGATCTGGGGTTCGATGCCTGCGTCTCCCATCTTTCGCCCACTCTGCCAGCAGATCTCGCCGCCGTTTGCCAGGCCGGTATCGACGTCTATTTCGAGAATGTGGGCGGCAAGGTGTTCGAGGCAGCGCTTCCGCTGTTCAATCAGGGCGCGCGGATGACCATCTGCGGCCTCATCGCCCATTACGGTGATGATGACGGAGGCGTCGACGGACGCGCAGCCCTGATGAAGAGGGGTAAACCGGTGTTCAAGGCGCTGAACGTGAGGGTCAGGAATCTCTCAGTCAGCGAGTTCGCCGCGCAGCACGACGAGATGTTGGCCTACATCGCGCCCCTGGTGAAGGCGGGTAAGGTCAAGTACCGCGAGGACATCCGCCAGGGATTGGAGACCATCCCGAGCGCTTTCGCCGAAATGCTACGCGGCGAAAATTTCGGCAAGATGCTCGTGCAAGTGAGCCCCGATCCGACGCTTGGAGCCCGTGCGCCCCGGAAGTCCCATCAAGGTCCATTCGGGACAGCAGCCTGATCCGGCGATGTCCGCTGCATTCGAGCGCTGCAGCGGCGACCGCTCGAAATGCGCGCGGGCGCCGGTGCCAAGCCAATTGTTAAGGACCGAAAGGGCTATCCCATCGTCGGCATCACGAATTCGGCTCCGGCCCGAATACCAGTCGGCCACCTGGTCGTGATTGTCTTCAACTTGGTGTAAAATCGAATGCCTTCCGGTCCATACATGTGGTGGTCGCCGAACAAAGAAGCCTTCCAGCCGCCGAACGAATGAAATGCCATCGGGACCGGAATTGGTACATTGATGCCGACCATGCCGACCTGAATTTGATGTGCGAATTCTCGGGCAGCATCGCCGTCCCTGGTGAATATCGCGGTGCCATTGCCAAATTCGTGCTGGTTGATCATGTCCGCTGCATCATCATACGAGTTTGCGCGAGCGACCGCTAGAACCGGACCGAAGATCTCTTCCCGGTAGATTTTCATGTCGGTCGTCACGCGGTCGAACAGCGTGCCCCCAATGAAATAGCCGCCTTCATAACCCTGACGCTTAAAGTCGCGACCGTCAACCACGAGCTCCGCTCCCTCGGCAACACCCGCATCTATATAGGCGCGAACTTTCTCGAGATGCTGCTTGGTCACCAAAGGCCCCATCTCGGCATCGGGATCGGTGCCGGGCCCGATGCTCAACGCGCGCACCTTCGGGGCCAGCTTTTGGATCAGCCGCTGGGCAGTCGTCTCGCCGATCGGGACAGCGACCGAGATGGCCATGCAACGCTCGCCGGCCGAGCCATAAGCGGCGCCCATTAGCGCATCGACAGCCTGATCCATGTCGGCGTCCGGCATAACAATCATATGGTTCTTGGCACCGCCGAGCGCCTGGCAACGCTTGCCGTGCCGGGTCGCGGTCTCGTAAATGTAGCGGGCAATTGGCGTGGAACCCACGAAACTCACGGCTGCAACATCCGGATGGGTAAGAAGCGCATCAACCGCTTCCTTGTCACCCTGCACGACGTTGAAGACGCCACGAGGCAGGCCTGCTTCGTCGAGCCATTTCGCCAGGAGAAGCGAAGCAGACGGATCGCGCTCGGATGGTTTGAGAATGAAGGCATTGCCGCAGGCGAGAGCGACGGGAAACATCCACATCGGGACCATGACCGGAAAGTTGAATGGCGTGATGCCCGCCACAACACCCAATGGCTGCCGCAGCGAATGGCTGTCAACCCGCGTACCGACGTTCTCCGTAATTTCACCCTTCAAGAGCTGCGGTGCGCCCGTGGCGAACTCCACCACTTCCATTCCGCGTTGAACTTCACCCTTGGCATCTGAAACCACCTTGCCGTGTTCGGCTGTGATGGCGTGGGCGAGTTCGTCAGTCCGCTCTTCCAAAATGCGCAGGAACCGGTTGAGGATCCGGGCTCGTCGGAGGGGAGGCGTAGCGGCCCAGGCCGGGAAGGCGGCACGCGCGGCACCCACGGCAGTTCTCACGTCATCTGCCGAAGCCAAACCGAGCGTCGCGGATTGTTGGCCAGTTGCAGGATTGAAAACCGGCGAAGTCCTGCCGCTTCGTCCTTGCACCAGTTCGCCATTGATGAAGTTCCGAATGGTTGCCGACACTGCAATGTTCCTCTGTAACCGCTTGATCCCGTCTCATAATGGATGCATAGATTTGCGCATCAACGGCCAAATTCGCGACTCCGTTGTGCAGAAAGTGTAGTCGATGGATTGGGAAAGCGTTCGGATCTTTCTTGAAGTCGCGCGTGCCGGGCAATTCTTAAAAGCGGCAAAGCATTTGCGGCTGAACCATGCGACAGTTGCTCGCCAGGTCACGGCGTTGGAAAGGAGTCTCAACGTTAAGCTGCTTGAGCGCCATACTTCTGGCTGCGTGTTGACGGCGGCGGGAGACGCCCTCGTCGTGGCAGCGGAACGCGCCGAAAGCGAATTGCTCAAGGTGGGCGCCAGTATCGGAGGCGCCGCTGAAGCGATCACTGGCACTGTGCGCGTTGGGGCGCCGGATGGACTGGGCAACTACTTTCTGGCAGATCAGCTCGGGGCACTCGCGGCCAGACATCCCGGTCTGATCATTCAACTGGTGCCGCTTCCACGCACCTTTTCATTGTCCCGCCGAGAAGCTGACATTGCAATAACTCTCGATCGCCCGAAACAGGGGCGATTGATCTTGTCGAAATTGACCGATTACACGCTCAGCGTTTATGCAGCTAACAGCTATCTTGTGCGCGAAGGCCAAATCGAGCAACAGTCAGATCTGACGGGCCGGTTGTTCGTCACGCATGTTGAGGATTTCGCTTACAGCAGGGCGCTGGACTACGCCTCAGCACTCGGTCGGCTGATGTCGCGCCGCTACGAGTGTGGCAGCGTCGTTGCTCAAATGGAAGCGGTGAGAAGCGGCCATGGCGTTGGCATCCTGCACGACTATGCTGCCCGCCGCTATCCGGAGCTTCAGCGTCTGCTGCCTGATGTGCGGTTCGTTCGAAGCTACTGGCTCACCTCGCACCCCGATACCCACGACGTGCGGCGGGTTCAGGAAGTTCTTCGCTTCATAGTGGCTTCTGTAAAGTCGTATCGCCCCAGCTTTGATGCGCACTAACCGGGTTGCGCCACGCCGGAGTGCGCGATCGTGCCTTTGATCGGGCGTTTCAACAGTCCGCCCATCGAGCTTGAGAAAACGTTCCGGTGAGCTCGATGCAATGGTGAGCTGCCGTAAAAGGAGCAGGGTTCATTGACCAGGAGCGACCGTAGAAGGCGAGCGCATGGAACGAGCAACAGGCGAGCCGTGAAGCTCTGCGCAGCATTGGCCTGGCCGGAAGAGCCGGACACGAGCGTCCGCGCAGAATTTCTGCAATTGCTGCTCGGCTTTCGAAGTCTTTTCGCATCGCGCCAACGTTAGAGTGGCGCTTAGCTTGCGGGTAACGAATAAGGGCATTCGGCGGCACGTTTGCCAAGGGCTGTTTTTCGACGTCCCACGTCGCATCCATCCAATCCGAGAATGTCGACATCCCGAGTATCTATCCTCTGTCGTGAATGAAGAAGCGAGACTGATGAACGTTCGTGTATTGGTGGGAGCGAAGCCGGCCGGCGACAGCCGGTCCGTCCGCAGTGATGGGATGCGCGTAGAGGCCGAAAGCCTGTATAGCTTGCCTTCCGATCTAATGTCCAAGCACAGTTGCTCATCGCGACCATTTCGATGAAAACCGGATACCGATTGGGCAGGCTCCATCTCCTCCGGCTTATCCCGGTGAGGTCAGCAACCGGTTTGTGTGCAAAGCTGCTTGTAGGTCAGACATGCAAGTTACGTTTTGAAGGGAAAGATCCATCGCGCGTCGGTCACTGAGGCCGATCTGCACCCTGAAGGTGCGATCTCGATTGATCCTAACCTACTCACCGCAGCTGGGTTCTTAGCCAACGAGCACGCGGAAATCTATAATGTCGAGACCGGCGCACGGTTTGCCACTTACGTCGTCGAGGCACCCGCGGGGTCAGGAATAGTGGGGCTGAATGGTGCAGCTGCGCGGCGGGCCATACCGGGAGACTAGCTCATCATCGTGGCATACGCCTCTTTCAACGACAACGAGGCACGAACGTTTACTCCGCGCGTCGTGAGAGTTGATCGGGATAACCGGGATCTTGTCGGATTGAGCGAAGATCGCGTCGATCAGTTTCGCGGAAACCACCCAAGCGGTCCCAAGCGCTCGCATGAAGGCGGATTGTGTTTAAGGAGAATAGCTACGCCGTGGACTTGGGGAGCCCGGCACGCGAGCGCCGGCTACGAGTTCAAGTCGCGCCGCAGGTATCGATTCCACCTCAAACGGTATATTGCGCCTGCCAATGCGCCGCGCGTCAAGAGAGCTGGTGCCGATGCGTTGGAGCGAGGACCGCCCTCGCTGCAGCGTCGGGCCTTTACCCGAGAAGCCCTCGGGGCATCGGTGCTTTGCAAGCGGCGAGCGACGGTCCAGCTGAGCGGTTAATATGGCCAAATTTACCCGGTGCAGGGAAGGAGCTGAGCGGGCTGGCCACATTGTTTGAGTTGAAGGTCGGCGATAGCCTGTTTTCCGGAGCCAATGTCTCAGAAGCGACCGTCAGGCATCTTCAGGATGAGGGGGGCAGCGCTATCGATTACGCGGTCTTTTCCACGCATGGATATCTCGACCAGAAGAATCCCGACCTGAGTGGCATCGTGCTGTCGCAGACCAATGTTCGGCAATCCGAGGATGGCTACTTGCGGGCTTCGGAGTTATCAGCGTTCAATTTTCGGAGCGATCTAGTTTCATCTCGGCGTGCGAGACCGATGTGGGCAAAGGGGTGTCGGGCGAGGGAATACTTGGCTTGCCGTTTGCGCTCTATGCCGGAGGAAATGCGAGTACCATCTTGACCTTATGGCCAATCCTCTACGGTAGCACGGCGGAACTTGTCGAGCATTTCTTTCACAAAATAAAGGATGGGGAGTTGCCGGGCGTTGCTCTGTCAGAAACAAAGCGATGACGGCAGCCGGCGGTATGTAAGCAGCCGGTGAGGACCGCGGAGTGGTCACTCAGGCAGCCTGATTGGCTCGGTTGTTCTGGTCGCGCCAATTTCAGGGCAGGAGTTCGTCGAGCTGTTGGACCGGATGTGCAGCGATGCGCGCCAGGACGTCTGCGAGCCAGGCTTGTGGATCCACGACATTCATTTTGGCTGTGACGATCAGCTGTACATCATCGCGGCACGGTCGCCGCCGCGGTCGGAGCCACAGAACAGCCAAGACTTTCGCCCGAGGGCGATACCGCGCAGAGCTCTTTCGGCGGCGTTGTTCGACAGGCAGATGCGGCCATCGTCGAGGAAGCGGGTAAAGGCGTCCCAGCGCTTGATCGCCTTGGCAACATCGTTGCGCCGTGAGAGCTTGGCCCGTTGTTCGCGCATCCAGCCCCTCAGATCAGCGACCGGCAGGAGGCTGCGCTCCTGGCGCACGGCCCGGCGCCGCTCGGGCGTTTCGCCGTTGATGCCGCGCTCGATCTCGAACAGGGCATCGATCGGCGGACTGCTTCCAGCGCCAGTGGCGAGATCACCGCTGGTTTTTGCCTTGCACCTTGCGGCGCGCATTCTCCGCCAAATCCGCCATCACGAAGAACGGTCGTGGGCATGGACCCAACACGCCGCTTCCAGGATCGGGCCTGCGTTGCGGCTCGGGTCGTAGAGCTTGCCATAGCCGCCGTAGGCATCGGCCTGGAAGATGGCGCTGTAGCCGGCCAGATGGGCCTGCGGATGCTCGCCGGCGCGATCGCGCGAATATAGAAATACTGCCCCCGGCGGGGCCTGCCCGCCAAAAGGCTTGTCGTCGGGCACATAGACCCAGATGCGGCCGGTGTCGGTCTTGCCTTTGGCCGGGACCGGTACCGTCGTATCATCCGGCAGGTTGTCGGGAATGTCACCCATGCACCGATGGAATCACAAAAGCCGCGATTTGGCGTGGGCTTTTTGCAATCTCGCGGGACTATTGTGCAACCTACCCTGCGCTCTGCGGACGCCAGCTGCGTTGGGGGTTGCGCCGGTCGATCGCCTCCAGCAAATAGTCCAACTGAGCTGCGGTCAACGATACCACGCCGTCCACCGTCGCCGGCTAGATAAATCGGCCAGGGTCCAGCCGCTTGGCATAGAGCGATAGCCCGACCCCATCGTGCGAAAGGGCTTTGATCAGGGTGCCAGCACGACCGCGGAACACAAAGACGTCGCCGGCAAAAGGATCTCGCCCCAACCCCTCCCTGCACCAGCAATGCCAAACCTTGCATGCCTTTGCGCATGTCAGTGTGACCGAACCGTGGCTGCACGCAAAGTCTCGCGGCGATGAACCGTCTGGGCCGCAGATCACCGGCGGAATCGCGCCCTCTCCAACGCCCGAGACGTAGAAAGAAACTGGTAAGGGGCGGGAAAACGGATTGTCGCCTCGGCTAGAGCAGCGAAGCGCTATTTTGAAGCGATGAGGTTGGCGCGATTACCAGGCGCTTGCTGCGGACCTCATCTCTATCTGATTTGGTAGCTGTCCTAGCAGTGAAGTCAATGGTCTAGTCATTTTCACAAACCATTGAGTATGCGTGAGATTGTAAATATCGAGTCGGCGTGCGGTTTTCTGATGAGATGGAGCTCGTGGCTGATTAAAAAGTAAGAAAGGTGGCTTAGATCCATCGGCCAAAGACGCGACGCAGCCACAGCTGCTCAGGATCGGGAACGTCAAGATGCACATGTAGCGGTAGTCGTTTATGTCTGGCGTACGCCAGTGGTTCACGTTCACATCAGTCAACGATAGGGGAGGCCGCGCTCTTGGTAAGCGGCGGGCCAATCACGTTCGAAGCGTCACCATGGTCCGAAAATAGAGTTTACGATGGAAGTCTTATCCGATCTGCGGGTCGTCGAAATTGGGAGCTCGGCCGGGACCAGCTATTGCGCGCGGTTGTTCGCCGATTTCGGCGCCGATGTTCAAAAGGTCGAGCCGCCATCAGGTGATCCACTTCGTCAAAGCGCGCCACTTACGCCTGGTGGGCAGAGCGCATGGTTCGCATTCCTGAATTTCAACAAGTCCAGCGTTATCATTGATCCCACTGCCCCAGATGCGATCAGACGGCTGACGGCATTGATTGAAAAGTGCGACATTCTGATCGATGGACGCGATGTTGATGCCGCTGACTGCCCGGCCATTGATATTGCTGCCATCCGGCAACGACGCTCCGGCTTGACCTATCTCCAAGCCAGCTGGTTCGGCGGCGAGGGGCCGTATGCGAGATTTGCCGCGACTGATTCTACGGTGCGCGCACTAGCCGGTCTCGTAAAGTTGGTCGGACCGTCGGAAGGCCCGCCGTCGCACGCGCCGGATTTTCAGGCGTGTATCCTAGCCGGTTTATGGGGCTTCATCGCGGCGGCATCTTCGGCCGTTGCGCGAATGCAGGGTGGGGGGGGCCGGTCGTGGTCACTCAGCATTTTCGAAGCGATCCTCGCTCCGACCGAGTATCTGATGTTCGAGGCATTTGCGCGCGGCGATGTGATGCGTCGGATCGGCGTTAATCGCTTCTGGCCGAACTTCCCGATCGGCATTTATGACACAAAAGGAGGCTATCTCGGCGTTTCAGCCGTAACTCCAAAACAGTGGCGCGAATTCTGCGAAATGCTTGGCCTCTTTGAGCTGCGCGATCGTCCAGATCTTGCCTCTAACGAAGGTCGCCTGCAACACATGGATTATATCGATCGACAGTTAGTCCCGAGGCTGAAGATGCGGACAGCCGAAGAGTGGTTTGCGGAAGGGCTGAAACGCAAGCTCCCAATCGTTCCAGTGCCTCAAGTGTCGGATTTGCTCGAGGATGCAGAAAAGATAGCCAGCGGTGCAGTCGTGCGCGTTCGCCTTGGCGAGGAGGTGGGAAGGACCGTGGGCTCGATGCAGCGGCTTACGTTGACACCGCCACGTCCGGGAGGACAGGTTCCGCAGGTGGGCGAACACCAGCACCGTGGTGATGTACGACCAGCCGAGCCGAGCATTCCCCGCTCATTACGGGGTTGCACCGATTCGTACCCGCTCCCTTTGCAAGGGGTCCGCGTGGTGGACTTCACGATGGGCTGGGCAGGACCATTATGTACGCGCACACTGGCTGATCTTGGTGCGGATGTCATCAAGATCGAGGCGATCCAATATCCGGATTGGTGGCGTGGCGTTGATAGGCCCCCTGGCTACCTGGAAGATCAGATGTACGAAAGGGCGCCGTGCTTCTGCATTATGAACCGCAACAAGCGCGGCATGACGCTCGATCTGAAGCGTCCGCAGGGCCTTGCGCTTGCCAAGCGGTTGTTGGAACGAGCCGATATTGCCGTCGCCAATTATTCAGTCGACGTGCTGCCGAAGCTGGGGCTTGGCTACGAGGTGCTCAAAACGCTCAACCCTCGGCTGGTCGTGATGTCGATGTCGGCTTTTGGCACGAACAGCGTCCGTCGCGAGTGCCGGGCGTACGGTTCGACTCTTGAGCAGGGCTCGGGACTTCCTGGTGTGATCGGCAGCGCCGGTGGACTGCCGGTCATGAGCCACATCGCTTTTGGCGATCCCGTTGGCGGGTTGAATGGCTGCGCTGCAGTTCTGGTCGCGTTGATTCACGCCCGCAAGACCGGGCAAGGTCAATTCATTGATCTAGCCCAAATCGAATGCATGATGCCGTTCGTAGCCCCATGGGTCACGGTTCACTCGATCAATGGTATGCCGCCGACTAAGTACGGAAATAGGCATCCACAGCACGTTCCACACGGCTGTTTCCGATGTGCGGGTGAGGACAACTGGATCATAGTAGCGGCTACGGACGCCGCCATGTGGCAGAGGCTTGCCACCCTTATCGGCCGAGCGGACTGGGCCAAGGACCCATCTCTGAAGTCACCCGAAGCCCGCCGTGCCATCCAGGATGATATCGAGAGAGGCATCGAAATCTGGACCGCCGCCCGCGATGCGGATCAAGCCATGTTTGAGTTGCAGGCGGTAAGGGTTGCCGCGGGTACAGCCCGCCTGCCAATTGATTTGCTCAAGGACCCGCATCTCAGCTCGCGCTCATTTCTGCAGGAAGTGAACCGCGCCTTCCTGGGATTGCACCCGCAGCCGTCGATGCCAATTCGTGAAAACGCAACCCCCTATCCGATCCGTACGGCGGCGCCGACCCTCGGACAACATAACGTAGAAATCCTATCAGGGCTTCTCGGGCTCTCCGATACCGAGATCGAGCAATTGGCCAGGGATCAAATTATTGGTACGTCGATGCTTACCCAGGCGGAACTCACAAATCCTGGACACACCTTGTCTTGAGAAGACCGCTCGATGTCACGAATCACAAACACTGACGCTTGCTGGAGCGGCCGTCCGTCATACACGTATTCTGCAAAGCCCCTTTTGTATGCTGCCCGCACGTTGTTGCTATCGGAGCAGGACGACCAGGGAGCGATATCTGAATGACCGCCGATACTGCGCAAAGATGGCCGTCGATGGGTACACAACCCAACTTGGAAGGTTCGCCGAGGAGCCTTGAGGCGTGCCGATGCCCATGAGCCCGTTTTGCTCGATTGCCGAAGCGCTTCTGATCAATCGCCCGCGCATGACGAAATGGGCGAGCCGGAGCAAGGACACGAGCGGCCGCTCGCCCCACAACATTGGCAGTCACGAGACGTCAATCTTATCTACGCCAATGCAGGCTGTTGCGGAAGCGCATGCGTACAGATGAGGCGCCTTGCGGCGTGGACCTTTGTCTGCTTGAGCAACTGAGGCAGCAGCTATTTCAGAAACTCAGGGCATTGTTCATATAAACATCCGGTGCTTGCGGTCACAAGCTCGCCGCTTCAGGCGATGACCGGGCCGGCCGTTAAAACTATGTAATTAGCATGGCGACCCCCGAGCTCGTAGGTGCCTTTTCATGAAGATGGTCCAATTGTCCGAAGTGGAGAGCATCGGTTAAATGACAGGATGCCAGGCTCGCCCACAGCGCCCCTACAAATCCTGGTAGCTTCTTTGTTCCCCCATCTCAGGTAATTAGCCTGGGAGGAAGGCCTCCGGAGAGCGTGATCATGCTGAGCTAGGCCTGCCCATTCGTTTAACCACTCGCTTGTTGGAGGGCGACACATGGCTGGAGCGACAAGCGTGTCACGCAACATGGAAACGTTGGAAGCGCTGGAATCCCGCGTGCGCGCGTATTCACGTTCGTTTCCCGCCATTTTCTCCCGGGCGTGCGGCTCGATCATGCTGACGGAGGATGGCCGAAAGGTCGTCGACTTCCTCTGCGGTGCTGGAACTCTCAACTACGGCCATAACAATCACCGGCTCAAAGCTGCTATTGCCGACTACCTGGCATCGGATGCCGTAATCCACGGCCTGGACATGGCCACTCCTGCGAAGCTTGAGTTCATGGAGGCTTTCAACTCTCTCATACTTCGAAGACGTGATCTGCAATACCGATTCCAATTTACAGGGCCGACCGGCGCCAATGCTATCGAGGCAGCAATAAAGCTCTCGCGCAAAGTCACAGGACGTCAGAATATAATTTCTTTCACGAATGGCTATCATGGAATGAGCTTAGGAGCCATTGCCGCGAGCGGTAATCGTTATTATCGCACAGCCAGCGGCGTCTCCTTGTCAGGCGTAACTTTCATGCCTTACGATGGTTACCTTGGGCCGGACGTCGATGCAGCGGAATATTTGCAAAAATTGCTGAGAGACGAGAGCAGTGGCCTTGATCGTCCAGCCGCCATTCTTCTCGAAACCGTTCAGGGTGAAGGCGGCATAAACGTAGCGCGCAAGGAGTGGCTGCAGTCGATCCAAACTATTGCGACGAACGCGGGCGCGCTGTTCATAGTTGACGACATCCAGATGGGTTGTGGTCGCACAGGCGATTTTTTTAGCTTCGAGTTCGCAGATTTGTCGCCAGATATCGTCGTTTTGTCGAAGTCGCTGAGTGGCTACGGTCTGCCGCTATCCATGTTGTTGATCAAGGAGGAGTGTGACGCATGGCAGCCAGGCGAGCACACAGGCACATTTCGAGGAAACAACCTCGCGCTCGTATCCGCAACGGCAGCACTAGATCTATATTGGCGGGACGATATCTTCTCGCAGGGAGTTCAGCGAACGGGAGAAGCGATGCGCCATCGACTTGAGGCCATAGCGAACCAGTATGGAAACAGATTTTCCGTTCGAGGACGCGGAATGGCCTTGGGGTTTGATTGTGAAATGCCAGAACTTGCGGCAACTATCGCATGCAAGGCCTTCGAAAAAGGATTGATTGTTGAACGATGCGGACCTGTCGATCAGGTTATTAAATTCCTGCCTGCACTCACGATCGACTCTGAAACACTGAATGATGGTCTCGAGATATTCGAGGATTCATTGGACGAAGCGCTGAAACAGACTAGGCCGTCGTGACCTGGGTCAATACTTGGGTCTCCAATAGGTGAAAGAAATGCTATGGCGTACGAGACGATCAAGTACGAGATTGCCGAGCGAATCCTCACGCTTACGTTGAACCGGCCGGAGAAGCTAAACGCGTGCAATTCCCTTATGGAACGCGAAATTGTAGATGCCTTCGACCGTGCCGACGGAGACAGTGACGTCCTCGCGATAATTGTGACCGGCGAAGGCCGCGCCTTCTGCGCTGGCGCCGACCTTTCCCTTGGAGCCGATACGTTCGATCGTGACGTGCGGCGCGGGCCAGTGAAGCGGTTGCCCGATGGCAGCGTGGATTACAGCGATCCCTCAGTCAGCGACGGAGGCGGCAAAATTGCTATGCGGATATTCAGGTCTCTCAAGCCTGTGATCGCTGCTGTGAACGGACCCGCCGTCGGCATGGGCGTGACCATGCAGCTCGCGATGGACATTCGGATCGCGTCTGACGCCGCACGCTTTGGCTTTGTGTTCTCCCAGCGTGGATTAGTCTCAGAAGGAGCCTCTAGCTGGTTTTTGCCTCGCGTCGTCGGCATAGCGCAGGCACTCGAATGGTCGTACACTGGGCGGATATTTACAGCGAAGGAAGCGCTTGCCGGCCGCCTAGTTAGCAAGATAGTGCCTGCCGATCGACTATTGCCGACCGCTCGTGCCCTCGCCCACGAGATCACGGACAGGACCTCGCCAGTATCGGTCACGATGATCCGGCAGCTGATGTGGCGCATGTTAGGCGCCGATGATCCGATGGAAGCCCATAAGATCGAAAGCCGCAGCATGTATTCGCGCGGCCGCTCCGCCGACGCCAAGGAAGGCGTCATGGCGTTCCTGGAAAAGCGGCCGGCGGTGTTCAAAGATAGGGTACCGGCCGATCTACCGGACTTCTTTCCATGGTGGACTGAGCGGGAGTACCAATAACCATTGATCTTTCGTTGTTCGGCCTATCGTGACTGCTCGACCGCCTTCTACACATGACGCTTCAATAAAACGGTCAAAAAAAGAGTGACACACCCGTCGGACTGAAACTTAAGCAGACCTTTCGACTAACGGAACAGCGCGTTCGCTTTCCAAAACAGAGGCGCTGCGGGCTCGCGATTGACTGTCTTTGAATTCAGCCGGGATCTCACGCGCTCGTCTTCGAAACCAAAGCGCGTTCAGAAAGCTTTGTGCTCGGAGAAGCATGGCGTTCTAGCAGTCTAGCCCCATATTTGAGGGCGCTTCTGCACATCAACGCCGTAGCCGTTTGCCCGATCTTGCACCGGCGAGTCATGCCGTAGCTCGCCTGATGTTGATCGTACCAACTCCATTTCCTCGTTCTCCGTCGTCGCTTACCGGAGTTGGTAGTGGCCTGATCCATGACCAGTCTGTATCGTGAACTTGCCGTTCAGTCTGTGGCGCGGCTGATCACAACAGGATAGTTTGCAGATGAAACGCCTAGTTAACCCTTTGAACGTCTCGCGCTTCCTTCGAGGATATGACGAAGCCGCTGCTCAGAAAGGCATCAAGCTCGCGATTGGGTTCGATTTTCACAAGTATGTATCGATTACAAAAGCGCTACCGACTAAACCGCCGACATATCCAACTTTCCGCCCGGACCGCTCGCCCATTAAACCGGGTGAGGGATACTGGATGATCGGCGTCGACAAGAACGATGAAGTCGTGCTTGTGCAGGCAGCGCGGCTGTTTGACCTTTCGCACAGCAATTTCGCAGAGCATCTTGAATCCTTGAAGGCGTTCTATGCTGATCCTGCGACACAGGCACACCCTGAGGATCGTTGTAGTTGCACGGCGCCAAGTGCGAACAAAATTAATGGAAAAGTGGCGTACCACGGGGATTTTTGGTTGCGCAAAGACTTTCGAGGACAGCGCATGCCTGAGATCATGGCTGCCGTATTGCGTGGCGTGTCGTTCTCAATGTGGGCTCCCGACTTCCTCGTTGGACTTCCAGAGCGCTGGCTACTGACTAAGGGCGTTCTTGCGCAGTACGGACATTTGCATTGTGAGCCAGGCGGGTCGGTGCTGCATCTCGCACGCGAGAATATTGTCGCTGACGATCTATTTGTCTGGTTAACTGGTGAAGAGTTGGAAGATCTTATCAATCGTCACGAAAGAAGTGAAGTGGCATTGTGCTGGGGGGTCTCGGCACTACATTGCTAAAGACAGGAAATAAGCCGCGCTAGCCGCTCGTCTATCGACGCTCCGGCATACACGGGGCAATCGCTGTGAAAACGTGGGCGGCTTGCCGTACGACGGAAATGTCGCGCCTCGCAAGGAGGAGGAGCGCTGATGCTCCGGAGGCAATTCTTGACTGGTTGGCGAACGTGCGCGCTCGATTGGGTCAAGTAATAGCGAAAGCGTACCAGTGAGGTATAATGGTGGGATGCTCGCAGCTCGGGCGAATAGCAAAGACAGCTTCGTTCGCGCACGAAGGGTGTTCGCTGATGGCATGTTGCGAGTACGACCGAGCGAAATTCGGGTCCACTGTATATCGAGCGCGGAATAGGCAGCTATCTATCCGATATCGACGATAGCCAGTTTCTCGATCTCAATGGCAACTTTACGATGTTGATACACGGCCACGCCGTTCGCGGCCGTTGTGGGAGCGCTGACGCGCCAACTTCAGCGCGGTACATATTTCGCAAATCCAACCGAGAGCGAGTCGACCTGGCCGAGTTACTTTGTCACCGCATTCGGCAGGTTGAGTGCGTTCGCTTTGTCAACACCGAGACGGAGGCCGTGCTGTTTGCGGTTAAGGCTGCGCGTGCGTTCACTGGTCGTTCGAAAATCGCCAAGCTCGAGGGCCGTATCATGGCGCTTACGACTGGGCTGAGGTGAGTGTCGCGGCTACCGCAGACAATTTGGGCCATTTCGCAGCGCCAAGGTCGACAGCGTTCTATCGCGGTATGCCCGCGAGCGTGCGGGGATGAAGTCCTGGTGCTTCGTTTCACTGATCCCGAGAGCGCACGCCAATTGCTGTCATGTCAGGGGCGCAGCCTTGCTGCAGGCATTGTAGACCCGATGCCAAGCCGTGGTGGTCTAGCTGCGCCCAAGCCTGAGTTTGTTGCAGCGGTTCAAGATACAGCTCGCAAGAACGGCGTTCTAGTCATTGCTGATGAGGTTCTGAATCTCGGCCAGAGTTTCCGGGGAGCGTCCGCGTTGTATGGCCTTGTTCCGGACCTCGTCACGATGGGCAAGATCATCGGCGGCGATTTGCCAATTGGAGTAATCGGAGGGCGGGAGGAGGTGCTGAGAGTATTCGACGCCTCAGCGGCTGGCCTCTACTTCTCCAACGCGAGACATTTCAGTCAATCCTCTGTCTGTAACAGCTGGTCTTGCCGCAATGGAGAATCTCAATCATGCGGTTTCGCAAACCTTGACGAACTTGGGTATGTTGTTCGGGACGGGATTGCTCGTTCTATCTCAAGAAGGAGGGCGCCGCTCTGCGTCACTGGAGCGGCCTCGTTATTTCGAATTCATCCGATGGCAAAAGCACCGAATGACAATCGCGAAGCGTATCCCTCGCCGGGCACATCTAAACTCATGAAGCAGCTTGCGCACTTTCTTGTGGAAAGCGCATCATGTTCTCGCATGACGCCGCGGCTTCCATGTCAACAACAATGACTCGCGCCGACGCCGAGCTGGTCGTTGATGTATTTGTAGGCTTTCTCGAGGCCGATCAAGCGTGCTGGAAAAAATAGAGGAATTCCTCGTGGCGTCAGCGAAGGCTACGCCAAAGCTTGCATCGCTGTCCAGGAAGGCGATCGCCTCCGTCGAAGCCGGCGGCCGACGGCTTCCTGGTATCCCGTTGGTTGCGTATTTGCAGTTCAGAATGGCTTCGGGCCTGTCGCTGACAGGCGCGTACAAACCTTATGCACAGTGTGTAGGGATCGTTGCTTGGTGCGAGAGATCTCTGGACCCTTCGAAATTGCGGCGGCATCTCAAGCGTGCGCTCGCAGATACGACAATCCGTCGTGATGGCTCTGCATCGAGTGGACGGCACCGCAAAAACTCTTACTCAAAGGTGCCAAGCCGACCGAAGCGCTGACTGGCAGGCGCGTCGGTAAAACGATGCAGCGCCCTTCGGTTCAAATAAGGGCGAAACGATATGATAGCTCATTTCTCCGGACGGCGCTCATTTGCAAGCCCGTTGAGCACTGCAGCGCCCTATTTGATCGAGTAGCTGCGAGATCGACCTGCCATGTGTAAGGTCCCGGCTCTTAAGATCCGACAAGGCTGTTTCTCGGGATATGTAGAGAGTCCGCTCGACTTCGCGAGACGGGGTACCGTACCGTATTTCAGCAGCCTGGAGCGCACGCTTGCAGAGGGAATGGAGAGCGAGATGAGGCAGCAGATCGTGCCCCCTGAAGGTGGTCGCTCGAAAGACCACTTTCGGAACACCGCGTACGTCATCAACAAGAGCAGGTCATTTTTTGATGCAGCTCACACCGCTGGTCTCATGGCTGTTCAAGGACGTTCTACGACCGGACGCGCATTTGCGTTAGGCACCGGTCCACTTGATGATCGGCGGGAGATAATTGATTTTGTGCGGTGTTCCTATCTGGGGCTGGACAATCATCCTTTGATCGTAGCTGGAGCGATCGAAGCGATCGAGGCGCATCGATCATTGCACTGGTCTTGCGCTCGAACTCGACTCAATTTCGATTACCTGGCACCGCTCGAGGCCAATCTGTCGGAAATGTTCCGCGCGCGTGTAATCGCCTTCTCAACTGTCATGCTCGCAAATCTCGGAGCCATGCCCATTCTTGCTTCTGGCATGTTGACAGAAGGCACGAAGCCGGTTGTCGTGTTTGATCGTAATGCGCACCTCTCGCTCGCGTATCACAAGCCAGTCGTTGCAGACGAGACGCGAGTGGAAACCATTGCGCACAATGATATTGACGCTCTTGAAGGCTTGTGCCGCAAACACCCGGTAGTTGCCTATGTTTGCGATGGTGTCTATTCGATGGGAGGGAACGCGCCGATCAAGGAGCTGCGCGAGCTCCAGGAACGTTATAAGCTCTTTCTGTATATTGACGATGCGCACGGCATATCCCTGTTCGGACGCCATGGGGAAGGATTTGCGCGCACTCAGTTCCCCGAAGCTTTGGGCGATCGCACGATCATCGCAGCCTCGCTCGCCAAGGGATTCGGAGCATCGGGCGGCATGTTGATGCTAGGAACAGGCGAGCAGGAAGCTCTGTTTCGACGTTACTCTATTCCCTATGCATTCTCGGTGGCTCCCAATTTGGCAGCAGTTGGTGCGGCGCTGGGCTCTTGTAAGATCCACCGCTCGGCAGAACTCGGCGAACGTCAAAAGAAGTTGGGGCAACGCATCAAGGTGTTTGACGATCGTGTAGCGACGGACGAGCAAGGGAGTTCACTTCCAATCAGAATGGTTTCTATCGGATCGGAGTCCAAGGCTATTGCCGTGGCACGAGAGCTTCTCGACGCCGGCTTCTACACCTCCGTGATCTTCTTCCCGACCGTTGCCCAAGGAAACGCAGGCGTTCGAGTGTGTATTACGGCAGATCATGAGGTTGGCGACATAGAACGGCTGTGTGACTGCATTCTGGACAGAGTACCAAACGCTATTGTCGACAAAGCAGGAAGGACCGTGACGCAATGATAGGATCGCTCGTCGGCAGGGAGGCCACGAAGCAGGCGGCCGCAATTGAGGTACACTGTGGCGACGCAGGACATGAGCGGTCATTTAGCCTTGCACACAGTGTTTCTCTTCTAAGGCCATCCCCCCTCGAGGAGCGCGACGGAAGGCCCTCCTTTCGACCGTCTGAACCATGGTAACAGGAAAGCTGAGAGAAGGTGATCCGGGCGTTGTCCTCGTGACTGGAGGAGCACGCGGCATCGGACTTGAGATCGTGCGACGGTTCTTGACGGATGGATATCGCGTGGCCTTCGTGGCGACACAGACGAAGAACGTGCAGCATGCGCTCGAAAGCCTTAGCTCTTCGGAAGATCTCCTCTGCGCAGGGGTAGTCGACGTCACTCAGGAAACTGAGGTGACCCGTTTTGTTGACCAGATCCGGCGAAGGTGGGGCGAAATCACGGCTTTGGTAAACAATGCCGGAATCTCTCCAAAGCGTCGGGACCTGAACGTTCCCTGGCTTTCGCAAATGTCGCCTCAAGAATGGGCAAGAGTCATTGATGTTAATCTGAGCGGCCCGTTCCTTCTAATGCGTCTCTTAGCGCCCTCAATGATTTCGAACGGCTATGGACGCATCGTTAACGTCGGGTCTCTGGCGGGCCGCGCCGTGCCGTTGATCGCAGGTCCGCATTATGCTGCATCGAAAGCGGGATTGGTCGGGTTAACTCGCGCTGCTGCACGTGATCTCGCTCCATACGGTGTTACGGTCAATTGCATCGCCCCGGGTCGGATTCTTAGTGATCTAACTGGGCCGCCAGAGGCGGCGGTGAATCGTTCGGCCCTCAGCCGCATTCCTGTCGGTCGGTTTGGAAAACCCGAAGAGGTGGCGGACCTCGCTGCCTTTCTGGCGTCACCGGGGGCGGGCTTTATCACGGGTGCGACGATCGATATCACGGGTGGCGAGTTCGCTGCCTAGCTGATGAGCGTCGTTACGGCGCAAGAGCGTTCTTCATGCCCTAGATTGAGTTCGAATGGGATCAGCCACGAAAAAGAGTCTACAACGATGCAAGCACGACTACTTCTGCGGTCGCTGACGTCGTGCATGCTTTCCAGAAGGCACAGCCTTACTTGGAATAGGGGTGAATACGTTAAAGACGACAGCTTGATCGCTGCGCGTGGTGGAGATGCATTGGTGATGACCTGCTGCTGCATTCCACTTGTGTAACTTCCAATTTAACGAAGATCGACATGGAACTGTCCGGAGGAATGGCGCGAGGCTTGTGTCGGAGCTCCAGCATTGTGCGCTCTACCGGACAGGATTGTCGCGTTGAAGATGCAGGAACTGCCTGGTGGATCAGATGCAGGAATTGCCTGGTCGATCTGAGAGGCTGAAGTCCGGCATCGGATTCGAGATAATGGTGATATGTGATGGTTCGGCATACGAGCGCCTGCACCCCAATGACCCAAGTGGCCTGTGATCGAGCGAGGAAAGCGTAGGGGGTCATGCACGACTGTTCTAAGCACTCTCGAACTGCTGATGAAGACGTCGGCCCGTTCAATATGCGGAACGTGTCGGGGCATCTCGTTCTCTGTAGCGCGGCCTCTGTCCCAGTCTCCTACAGCGGCGGGCTCTAATGGTGCAGGGGGGAACGGATAGTGCATTTCACGGCTCAGAATCAGCCCGCATACCCTTTAGCAGCGCTTTCTCGCCGCTTGAGATAGATCACGTCGAAAGCATCTCCTGTCGCGTCGAAGCGAAATTGTTCGAGACATTGCGCGGCGGCACGGTCCTTGCTAGCTCCACGCAGCTTCTGTTCAGCAGGTCGGTCGAGGATCAGCGAAGGCGAGCAGGTGGGTCAGAAGACATGCATGGCGCAAGTCGTGTGTCAGCTCTCATAACTCGAAAACATCCCGGTGCCGGGCTCTCCAGAACAGTATGCTGCTTAAGGGCACTGCATCCGCAGGCTAATAAGTTCCAAAGCATAGTTATGGCGGAAAAAAATGAAGCCTACCAAAGAGGCGTTGTCACAGTTGCGAGTGGTCGAAATTGGTAGCTCAGCTGCGACAAGCTACTGTGCGCGGCTGTTTGCCGACTTCGGCGCCGAGGTTTGGAAGGTCGAGCCGCCGACCGGCGATCCACTTCGTTCCACCGCTCCGTTGACCCCAGGTGGCCAGAGCGCGTGGTTCGGGTTCCTGAACTTCAGCAAGTCAAGTATCGTGATCGACGCTGCCGACCCAGGAGCCGTTAAGCGACTGACACTGTTGATTGAAGATTGCGACATTCTGGTCGACGGTCGTGATGTCGATGGCGCGAACTGCCCGCCAGTTGATGTCACCGCAATCCGACAACGGCGACCTGCGTTGATCTACCTGGATGTGAGCTGGTTCGGCCAGGACGGGCCCTATGCTGGATTCACCGCGAGCGACTCGATCGTTCGCGCTCTTGCCGGTCTCATCAAGCTGGTTGGGCCAGTCGAAGGACCTCCTATGCACGCGCCGGATTTCCAGACCGGTATCCTGGCCGGTCTATGGGGCTTTATCGCAGCTGCCTCGTCGGTGTTTGCGCGAATTCAGAGTAGAGCAGGTCGATCGTACTCGCTCAGTATCTTCGAAGCATGTATCTCGCTCAGCGAGTATCAGCTATTTGAAGCATTTCAGCGCGGCGACGTGATGCGCCGGATCGGCATCAATCGCTTCTGGCCCAATTTTCCAGTAGGCATCTATGAAACAAAAAAGGGGTGGCTCGGCGTCACAACAATAACCCCACCCCAGTGGCGTGCGTTCTGCGACATGCTCGGTCTTCCTCAATTGCGTGACGATCCAGCTCTAATGCTCGGTGCCGACCGTCTGAACCATATGGAGCAGATCGAGCGACTGCTCATCCCAAGGCTTAGGAAGCGAACCGCGCAGCAGTGGTTTGCGGAGGGACTAAAGCGCAAGATCCCGATTGTACCGGTGCCAGAGATGTCCGATCTTCTCCAGGATAAGGAGAAGATCGAGCGTAGTGCAATCGTCCCAATTCTGCTCGGCAAGGAAAGAGCGCTGACGGCTGGCTCGGTGCAGCGGCTGACATTGACACCGCCTCGCCGGGGCGGAAAGGTTCCGTGTCCCGACGAGCGGCAGGCTCTGACGAATAGCCGATCGAACTCCACAACGAGCGTGTCGATGTTCGTCGACTGCAGCAGTGCAGCCGAACAACCTTTGCTGAGAACGCGCGTCATTGACTTTTCCATGGGCTGGGCTGGCCCGTTGTGTACGCGGACCCTTGCTGACCTCGGTGCGGACGTGATCAAGATCGAGGCGATCCAGTACCCGGACTGGTGGCGCGGTGTCGATCGCCGGTCGGATTACGTAAACCGTCAGATGTACGAGAAGACGCTGCGCTTCTGCATGATGAACCGAAACAAGCGCGGCATCACACTCGATCTGACCAGACCCGAGGGCCTCACCCTTGCTAAGCGGCTGATAGCCGGCGCCGACATTGTTGTCGACAACTATTCGGTGGATGTGCTGCCAAAGCTTGGGCTTGGTTACGAAGTGCTGAGAACGCTCAACCCGCGCCTCGTGGTGATGTCGATGTCGGCCTTTGGCAAGAACAGCGCTTTTCGCGATTGCCGGGCATACGGCTCGACGCTGGAGCAGGGCTCGGGGTTGCCGAGCGTGGTCGGAAGTGCCAATGGGCCGCCGGTAATGAGCCACGTTGCGTTTGGGGATGCTATAGGTGGTCTGAATGGTTGCGCTGCAGTTCTTGTTGCACTGATCCACGCCCGCGAGACTGGGCAGGGACAGTTTATCGATCTCGCGCAGATCGAATGCATGATGCCGCTTGCTGCTCCATGGATCATTATCCAATCGCTTTTCGGTACGTCGACAAGGTACGGCAATCGGCATCCTCAGTTTGTGCCGCACGGCTGCTTCCGTTGCGCCGGAGAAGACGGCTGGATCGCAGTAGCTGCGACCGACGCGGGTATGTGGCAGAGGCTTGCGAGCGTGATCGGCCGAGGAGACTGGGCTGCTGACCCTTCGTTGAAAGTTGCGGACCGCCGCCGTTCGATGGAGGATACGATCGACAAGGCAATCGAAACCTGGACGCGCACACGTGATCCAGATCAGGCGATGTTCCAGCTGCAGGCCGCGAGCATCGCAGCCGGCGTTGTGCGCCTGCCAATCGACCTGCTAAAGGATCCGCAACTAAGATATCGTTCATTCTTTCAGGATGTTGAACGCGCTTTCATCGGTCTGCACCCACAATCGTCGATCCCGATTCGTGAAGGTGCACGACCTCATTCGATCCGCCGAGCGGCACCGGTTCTGGGAGAACATAACACGGAAATTCTGACCGGCATTTTAGGGCTTTGCGAGCCGGAAATTGCTGATCTCAAGAGGAAGGGCATCATCGGGACGAGAATGCTCTCGGAGGAGGAGCTGAGCCAAAGACGAAGCTCTCAAGAAACCTCGACGACATAGCCTCGCGTTACGTTTGGCTCTCAGGGAGGCTTGAGGACGAAGTGTTTGCTTACGCAGTCGAAGATGTAACGGAATTTGCTGGGTCAAGGGAGGACTGGATTGTGCTAATAACAGCGCGATTGCACTTGCATTTGAGTCATTGGCGTCGGCTCGAGCCCCATGCGCTAGATAGAATATCTGGAGATCAGCATGCCTTGGCGCGAACCGACTGCCACCTTGGCCTGAGGAGCGGGCTCAAAGATCGCCGGTCGTCCTGACTGGATCAGCTGGCTTGTCTACAGTGTAAATTACATCTTGTCGTCCATGAACTCGACCGCACCGTCGCACGACCTCTGCACGGCGCCGACACTGGTAAGATCGAACGCCTGGAAGTCGGCTGCTATTCGGGGCAAGGCCATAACGAGATGAAAGTGGCACTGAAGTCAACTACCAGTGCTCGCTGTTGCTCCGGATATGTACCCGTGTCATTCATACTTTCGACGTCTGCTGCAAAAGAGCGAGACTGCTGCAAAACAGCTTTGCGCGAAGGCTAAGCTGAAGGAATAGCGCTAACACAGCGAGTTGTAATCTGTTCCGAGCGGAGCCTTCCTTCGGCTGCATTGTTGACGCCTCCTGCTCTGAAAGAACATGGCGCGGTGTTTAGGTCGTAGAATGTGGGTTTTCGACCGATGGCCCGGTCGCTCTAACATAAGAGGCGTTTGAGAGAGGAGTACGGCATGCCACGTAATGGTCAAATGGCGCTCGGACTATATGTCTTACAGGCTGGATACATCGAGGGCGCTTGGCGCGATCCAAGCGTGCCGGTAACTGGCGGAGTCGAGATCGACCATTATGCGCACCTTGCGGCGCTTGCCGAAGACGCGGCATTTCACTTCGTGTTTCTTCCAGATAGCCCAAGTGTCGTCGAACGTGACAATGCAAACATAGCGCGTGCAGGCCGAAATGATACGTTTGAGCCGATCACGCTGTTGTCGGCTCTCTCATCGAAAGCAAAGAGTATCGGGTTTGTTGCAACAGCGACCACGACGTATAACCAGCCTTATCATCTCGCACGTATGATGGCGTCCCTTGATCATCTCTCGCACGGACGTGCGGCTTGGAATATCGTCACCTCCGGAAATAAGTTCGAAGGGGCGAATTTTGGCGATGAGGAGATTCCAGAGCATGACGCGCGATATGAGCGAGCTAGAGAGTTCGTTGGCGTCATGAAGGGGCTTTGGGATACATGGGAGGACGACGCCTTCGTTCGTGACAAGCAAGGTGGGATCTTCGCCGACACGACGAAGCTGCACGTCCTGAACCACCGTGGGACCTATTTTTCGGTCAGAGGCCCACTGAATATCGCGCGGCCGCCCCAAGGCTACCCTGTACTCGTCCAGGCTGGCTCATCCGAGGCCGGAGTCAGATTCGCTGCAGAATTTGCCGAAGTTGTGTTCACCGCCCAGCCTTTGCTTGAAAGCGGTAAGCAGTACTACGCAGATCTAAAGGGAAAGGCCCGCGGGCTGGGGCGCGAAGACGATCAGATATTGGTGATGCCGGGCATTGTCCCGATTGTTGGGAGGACCAAGCAGGAGGCCTCCGATAAGCTTAAGAAACTGCAGTCCTATACACATGCAGACGTCATGACGGAGACGGCAGACCGGTGGCTGGGGTTCGTCACCGACCTGCGTACGATCAATTTGGACTCGTTAGTTCCGGCCACTTTGCCGGAGACGAATTTCATTCAGAGCCGCCAGAAAGTGCTCATCGAGCTAGCTGCGCGGCAAGGAATGACCTGGAGACAGCTGATCCGCTCGATATCGGATTCGCGCGGACATCTAATGGCGGTCGGGACGCCTGATGATATAGCCGACATCATGATCAATGCGTTCAATCAATATGCGGCTGATGGTTTCAACCTCATTCCCGCGATCGTTCCGAGCGGGCTCAAAGATTTTGTGGAGCTCGTCGTTCCTGAATTGCGCCGACGCGGTAAGTTTAGGTCGGAAAGCTCCGGGCGGACTCTTAGAGAAAACCTCGGGCTCAAGCGGCCAGACAATCAGTTTACGCGAGCGGCGTAAGCCATGCTTTGGCTACTTGGAGGCAAAGCTCGCTGGGCATTGTTTAAGCGGAACCGTGCTGATGCGGCATAGCTGGAGCCCGAGGTCGGAATCGACGCCGCAGGTTCGAAGCGGGCACGTGAGGCCGCTCCGGCTCGTCTGCGCCCGTGGTTAGCTACAAACATGGCTCTCTAGAACAGTTACTTCCTATTCCGGCACTGGCGGGCCGGCTTGCGCCTCTCGAAGTGAACGAGTCTCTCCACTTGGCTGCCTTTAGGCGTGGCCTTTCACCAGCGCGCGAGAAAACGACGGGCGCCGATTCCGTTCCGGGAGGGTGAAGAGCAGGGAAGTAGATCCAGCGCCGATGGAAGAGCAAATGCCCAGAATGGAGTCGCCAAGTCATTTTGAGCCGATATGCGGTCGCCGTTACCACGTTGGCCGAAAAACAGCTTGGGGCCGCGACGATTCGAGCGGTACCAAACTGGCCCCAAGTTCGTTATGGTTGCTTCGATTTCGATATATTTTTCATACTGGTAGGAGCTTCAAGCAGTGCCGGCCGATCCGAAGATCGCAGAATTGGCGCCGAGCGCGCACGAGCTCACGTCATATGACAAGGAGCACGCGATCACCTATATGCGACTTCTCGATGCCGACGCTGACAAGGCAGATTGGCGCGAAATCGCGCGCATTGTGCTGGCGCTTGTCACGACCCTCGGACCGGGCCGCGCGCGACGCACCTTCGAAAGTCATCTGGCTCGGGCCAAGTGGCTAGCGAGCCACGGCTATCGTGATCTGCTCCGAGGTGGTTGGCCCAAGGAATGAGCAGGGCGGGTAGCAGGATCGACAGAATTCCTAGCAATCGCATAAGATGATCATGATATCGATTAAGTGCATGCAAAACGGGCGCACGGTACGCATGCAACCGTAAAGCGCCACAATCATCGGCTGCAGTTCACCGCGTGTGAAGATCATGCGGGAAATGGAGAGATGCCCAATACTGACTGGAGATCTGAGGAGGCATACAGCGGCCTCAAGAGCGCAGAAGCGCCCGACCTGGCCTGGGAGTGGCTGCGCCGAGATCGCGACTACCAAGAGGATTATAGGCGGTTATCTCACCGCGAACGTTCAAGCGCAGCAGCGGGCCAGTTCCGGCGGAAGTGGGGGCTCTCGTTTTCCAGCTGATCCGAAAAAGACTTTCGACAAACAAGCAGTCTTCTGGGTACCCGAGGTGCTGCCGACCGTACTGGCTGTGCGGGCGGTCAGCTCTATGGCGTCGAAGAGCTATCAGGTCGATTTCGCCAATCTGCGGGCCAGCGAGCTTCGTCGCGCGCCGGACGGATGGCATGCCATCGTACCGCTCGGCGGCACGAAGCATCGCCTTTTCCTGAGCGAGCTTCCGGCGAGCGCATATGCTGTCGTCCTCGATCTGCCACTCGACGCTAATCTCGAGCTTCGCGTGCAGGCCGCGCGTCGACTTTGGCTAGCGCTTGAGCGTCGGCCGCTCGGCACGCCTCCTCTTGCTTTGCCGGCTTTGAAGCAGCGGCGGCTGATCCTCGCGCTGCGCGCACTGGATGGATGGCAGGAAGGAAATAGCTATCGCCAAATCGCGCAAGGCCTATTTGGAAGCCATCGTATTGCTAAGCGGGGATGGAAAACAGATGACCTGCGCAGCCGGACCATTCGACTTGTTGAGCTGGGACGGCGCCTCATGCGCTTTCGCTGCGGCTCATTGCTCGACAAAGGCAGACGCAGAGATGACAGTTCGTGAGCTCTCGGGCGATAAACGGCATACATCCATGCTGTGCAGCCAATTCTTCTACTGGCATGGCACGATCGCGCAAAGGAAGATCTTTGCGTTCTATCTCCCACTCTTTGGCATCGGGAGCTGCAATAGAAAGGCGCTATCTTCGTAAGGGTTTGACGATTCGGCTCGGATGGTTTTCTCAAGTATCGCGCAGCTTTCTTTTAGCATCACGATAGTGAGAGCATATCATGAGCAACGTGACGGCCATGGATAATGTCATTCGCGATCGGACATCGTCAAGTCCGCGGCCCGGCTTGGTGCCGAGATCAAGAACATGAGGCTATCGGATGGATTGTCCAACGAGGTCATCGGGGCCATTAGCCAGTTGCTTCTAGAGCATAAAGTCATTTCCTTCCGTGATCAGGGACATCTCGATGCCGAACAGCAGCGCTTTGCCGTTCGCCTCGGCTCGCTGATACCGCGTGCGATAGAAGGAACATTGACCCCGGGCATGGCGCTGGGTCGCGGCAGCCGCCGTGCCGACCAGATGCACACGGTTGTTAGCTTTGGTGACCGGTATCCGAAAATCTCGGTACTGCGCGGCGTCGTGATCCCGCCTGATGGCGATGATATGTATCTGGCCAAGCACTGCGGCCGCATATCGTGATCTTCCGGAGCCGCTGCGGATGCTTGCTGACAACCTCCGGGCGGTGCACTGCAGCGCCCATGATTGCACCGTGACCCAGGCACGCCATCGAGACGGACACCCAGCAATTTGATGATGTTCTCACCGAAACAATCTGCGCGACTGCTGTCCAGTTGTGCGCATGTATCCCGAGACGGGCGAGCGCTTGCTGGTGCTCGGACATCCTGTGCAGAACTTGGCCTGGAGAAATATGCCAGCCAGAAGCTGTTCAATCGGCTTCGATCCTACCACACGGCGGAGGAAAATACCGTGAGCTGGAGCTGGAAGTCGGGCGACGTTGTAATCTGGGATAACCGTATGACCGAGCGCTACGCGGCCGGAGAATCCAGCGGTCGACATCGCGTGGAGAGGCAGATCGCTATAAATGGTGACCTGCCGGTCGCTGGTCCCCCAAGCGTGGTGCGCACTAGGTCAAAGCCGCAGGCGGCCAGGGCCGCCTTGTTTCGGAAGTTCATCATTGGTGGTGCGAAGCTGGGTCACGCCTGATCTATTTTGATGCAGGTTGAGGCGCGAGACGCGCCTGGTGATCCGCGGGTCCTTGACTAGCGCAGGGGCTTCTCGATCAGCTAGCCAGCCCGTATTTGTTGTTCACGAGCCAGGTCCCGTACCTCAGCCGGCCTCGTTCCCGGGTGTGCCGTTTGGACCGATGGCGATTCATGCAGCGTTCGCAAGAGTGAGTCCGGCAGACCCGGTGACCTGGCCGTGTAGTATTAGCCTCCGCTTCAAGTGATGCGTCATTGCAAGAGGGCTGCTGGTGCGACAGAGATCCATGACGCCTTGCGCAGCTCATTTTGCTGAGTTCGCATTCGTGGTTGGACAGGGGCGGCAAGGGAGGAGGGGCGGTGGCCTTGCTGGATTACGATGGGCTGAGGCTACCAGCCAATGCCCGTATGGCACTGGCTTTTCTTGTGAACCAAATGAGGGAACCGAGACGGAAGGTGGATGCCACTGCGCGAGAGCTGGCTCGGATCCTCAGGATAAATCCGCTGGCGAAGTTTCTTTGCTCCCTTCGCGGCATTGGTCCATAGCGGCTCCGGCTCCCGCTGCGGCCGTGGCAGATCCAACCATGTTTAGTGCCGGGTGAGGGCTGGCATGGCACGACGGCCAAGCAGAACTCTACCGCCGGGAGGATCGGTTCGGTCACATAACAAGCCGTGCGCATTCTATCGGGCGACCCTTCGAAGCGGCGTAGCGTCGTCTGTTAACCAAAGGTGCGCTCCCGACCCGGAGGCGGCTGGATCGAAGCTCTACTTGAACGGCCTCTGCCTATGGCTGTGGTTGGTGTCAGCGCCGTACGCCTCCGTTGACGGCCGCCTTGTTTGACGGAGGCGAGCGCTGCAGGTCCTAGGGGTAATCCTAGGAGAAGCGCTATGACGATTTCGCGGGCAGAGGTGATCACATCGGTCGAGCGGCGGCGCCGGTGGTCGCGAGATGAGAAGGAACGGCTGGTTGCAGCATCGCTCGAGCCCGGAGCCACTGTTTCCGAGGTGGCTCGCATGGCCGGCCTTCATGTGAGCCAGCTGTTCAGGTGGCGCAAAGAGTTTTGCAAGCGCGGTGAGACGAGTATAGCGCCGTTCGTGCCAGTCGAGATCGGACCGTCTGTGCCGCCGCGGGACCTGACCGAAGTGCCGTTGACGACGGCGCCGGCGCGTCGACGGAGGAGCCAGGGCATCATCGAGATTGATCTCGGTAGCGGACACCGCATCCGGGTCGATGGCGAGGTTGATGGAAACGCGCTGCGTCGCGTTGTCGATGCCCTGGTGCGCCGATGATCCCGGTTCCGACCGGCGCGCGAGTGTGGCTCGCGACGGGCTATACCGATATGCGCAGAGGCTTTCCGTCGTTGGCACTCCAGGTGCAGGAGGTGCTGCACAAAGACCCGCTCAACGGTCATCTGTTCGTCTTCCGGGGTCGCCGCAGCGATCTTGTGAAGATGATCTGGCACGATGGCCAGGGAGCATGCCTGTTTACCAAGAGGCTCGAGAGAGGAAGGTTCATCTGGCCATCGGTTGCCGGCCAATCAGTAACGATCTCGCCGGCGCAGTTGAGCTATCTGTTGTCAGGGACCGATTGGCGCAACCCACAAGAAACCCAGCGTCCAACGCGGGTCGGATAGCGTTTTATGGTTTGAATCTGCAGCTTGATTTGATTCACTGGCTTTATGATGTCGAAGCCGGACGATCTTCCATCGGACCTTGCGAGTGCCCTTGCGGCGCTGCAGGCCGAGCGTGAGGCGCGGCTACACGCTGAGGCGGTGGCTGCCAGTGTGCGGGCGGAGCTGTCGGACAACGAGGCGCTGATCGCGCATCTGGAGCTGCGGATCGAGAAGCTCAAGCGCGAACTGTATGGGCCGCGCTCCGAGCGCACGGCACGGCTGCTCGAGCAGTTGGAGCTGGAGCTCGAGGAACTCGTTACCACAGCGAGCGAGGATGAGCTTGCCGCGCAGGCTGCAGCAGCAAAGACGCAGACGTCCGTTCCTTCACGCGCAAGCGGCCGGTGCGCAAGCCATGGCCGGATGACATCGAACGCGAGCGCGTCGTCATGGAGGCTCCAACGAGCTGCGCCTGCTGCGGTGGATCGCGGCTGGCGAAGATCGGCGAGGATGTAACCAAGACGCTGGAGGAGATCCCACGCCGCTTCAAGTTGATCGAGACGGTACGGGAAAAGTTCACCTGCCGCGATTGCGAGAAGATCAGCCAGCCGCCCACGCCGTTCCATGCCACGCCGCGCGGCTTCATTGGCCCACAATTGCTGGCGACGATCCTGTTCGACAAGTTCGGCATGCATATCCCGCTCAACCGCCAGAGTGCCCGCTTCAAGGCCGAGGGGATCGACCTGTCGTTGTCGACCCTGGCCGACCAGGTCGGCCACGGCACCTTCGCCGTCATGCCGCTCTTCCATTTGATCGAACGCCATGCGCTCGCGGCCGAGGGCCTTCATGGCGATGACACCACCATCCGTATCCTGGCGAAGGGCAAGTGTACCACCGGACGGATCTGGACTTATGTGCGGGATGACCGGCCCTTCGCCGGGCCCGCGCCGCCGGCTGCGGTCTATTACGCCTCGAGCGACCGACGAGGCGAGCATCCCCAGAAGCATCTGGCCGCCTTCGCCGCTATCCTGCAAGCCGATTGCTACAGCGGGTTCGAGCCGCTGTTCGATCCGCAGAAGAAGGCGCGGCCGATTACGCCGGCGTTTTGCTATGCCCATGCACGACGGGGCTTCTTCGAGCTGGCCGACATCGAGAAAAATGCTCGGCAAGGTAAGAAGGGCAAACCGGTCTCTCCGATCGCGCTGAAGGCGGTCAGACGCCTGGATGCATTGTTCGAGATCGAGCGCGCCATCAACGGCCGCAGCGCCGAGGAGCGGCGTGCCGTGCGCCAGGAACAGAGCAAGCCGCTTCTCGAGGACATGCACGCCTGGTTGCTGCGTGAGCGCGAAACCCTCTCGCGCTCCTCCGAGGTCCTGAAGCCTATGAATTACATGCTCAGGCACTGGGACGACTTCGCCCGCTTCCTCGACGATGGTAGGATCTGCTTGACCAATAATTGTGCCGAGCGCATTGAGAGGCATCGCCTTGGGACGGCGGAACTGGACCTTCGCCGGCAGCCAGCGCGGCGCCGACCGTGCCGCCATCATGCTGACGATGATCACGACCTGTCGCCTCAACGAGGTCGATCCCAAGACCTGGCTCGCCGACGTCCTAGCCCGTATCGCCGATCTTCCCACATCGCGTCTGCACGAACTGCTGCCCTGGGAATGGAAGCTGGGCCAAGCCGGCAAGCCCGCCGGTCAGCGGGCCGCCTGACCTTCACGCACCGCCATCATAGAGCTCGTCGGGCCCGCGCGCACGCGGCAATCGGGCGGTCTTCATCGTATGCCTACTCAGCGCCTTGCGCAGCAAGAGGTCCTTCGACGCCTAAGATGGCATCGAGGCATGCAAGGGAACTCACCAGTCTCACTCCCGTCAGGAGGTTGGCCGCTCGATCGGTTGAGCGTGGCGCGCGAGCAGGTTACAAGTCGATCGAGGTCGCGCGATCGCAGTGCTTGCAGGATCGATCGATGATCTTGATTGGGCCGTGGCTCGCCAGCCGCAACTGCACGCCCTTGCGAACGACAATTGAGAATTTGCTGTAGCCCGTGGCGAGCAGCCGCGACATCGCGCACCGGGCTACGAGGGCGGAACGGCACGGTTAGCAGTTTCAAATTCCTGAATTGTTTGCGCATTGCCTCCGTCGATCAGGGGTAACTGTTTCCGCGCTAAATGGTGAGAGGTTGGCTTCGCACGCGACCAGTTCGAGCGCGTGCATCTCGGCGATCTCATGGCTGCCGGTGCAACCTGTACACCGCAAGGGAGGCAGGGCAATGACATGGTGTTGGGCCTCCACTTGCCGAAAGGCCTCAGGCGCGTTCGACCGTTCCGACCGAGGTGCCCCGCGCGGTCCTCGCATTCTATCACATCGTGAAAATTCGTCCCGGGTTCAGAATGTTGTTCGGATCAAGCGCTCGCTTGAGCGTACGCATCGCTTCGATTTCCTCCGATGTCCTACTCATCTTCAGATACGGTCGCTTAACTATGCCGATGCCGTGTTCCGCTGAGATCGATCCGCCGAATTCGCCGGTGATCTGATAAGCAAGTCTCTCTAATTCGTGCCTCCTGTCGGGCGTGTGCTCGTGATGTAGCTCGATATGCAGGTTACCATCGCCGGCGTGACCGAAGACGATCGCGAAGGCGCCGGGGTCGATCACCTTAATACGCCCGACAATTGTCTTCACATACTGATCCATCCGGTCGATGGCGATACTGACGTCGAGAGCGATACGTGCGGCATAAGGAAACGTCCGGGCAAGTTCTAAGCTGCAATCGCGAATACGCCATATCGCTTCTGCGGATGCATTCGACGTCGAGAGAGTCGCGTCAAGGATCATGTTCGCGCGCATTGCCGTATCGAGCAGCTTGTCCAGATCGGCATGGATACGATCGGCATCGTCCCCAGAGGCCTCGATCAAGACATAGAAGGGATAATGGACCGGCAGCGGCCGAACCACACCGTTCACACGCTCGAGCGCGAGGCGATAGTACTCGTTCCACATCACCTCAAATGCAGTCAGTTCTCCGCCCAGAAGTTTTCGCGCCATCCCCAAGATCGAGACGACTTGTGCAAAGGAGGGAAGGGCGCAAAGCGCCACTTGCCGCTCCCTAGGAGCAGGAAAGATGCGCAAGGCCGCTCGCGTCACCACGCCGAGAACCCCCTCGCTGCCGATGAAAAGCTGCTTCAGGTCGATGCCAGTATTGTTCTTGATGTATTTGCGCAACCCCTGCAGCACCATGCCATCGGCGGTAACGACTTCGAGGCCGAGGATCAAGGCACGGGTCATGCCGTACCGAATCACGCGATTGCCGCCGGCATTTGTCGAGATGTTGCCGCCGATAGTACAGCTACCGCGCGCGCCGAGATCGAGCGGGAACATGTAGCCTTCCTGCTCGACCCGTTCCTGTAACTTTTGCAGCGGCGTGCCGGCCTGCGCCACGGCTGCGCCTGACGAAGTGTCAACCTCCTCGACCGCATTCATAAGTTCCATCGACAGCACGATTTCATTCGGATTCGGCAGGGCGCCGCGCACCAGCCCAGTCATGCCGCCCTGCGTCGTCACCGGCACTTTTTCGCGGTGACAGAAACGAAGGAACGCCGAGACATCTTCCGTCGTCCTAGGTCGGACGACCGCTCGCGGCTGCGCGACCGGTCTACCTGCCAAATCATGGTAATAGCGAGAGTCAATGTCCGTGCCAGTCAGCACCGAAGCGTTGCGGAGCGCCTTGCATAGTCGGTCGATGAACTTGTCGGTCATCTCCCCTCACTCGATCAATCATGATGGCATGGCCCTTGTTACAACGCTGCACGTTCTCGATGCCTTGCTGGGCGAGGTTGTTAGCAACCCTTATTGATGTTCATCGGGAACCATAAATCTTCTGCGCGCATTTGGGCCGATCTAGCAATCTTCATCAACAACCCCGAAGAACCCCACTGCTCTCGGTCTGCCGTGTCTTCCAGACTAGCAATCGACGTGCCACTCGTGGACTGCGATGCGCGCCTTGCCTCAATTGGGTCTGCCGCTAAGGTCAGCTCAAGCCGTGCAGAGGCTCGCCGCAAGGCGTTCTTCCGGCGCAAACGGCCGCTGCTCCTGTTCGGTTTCTGACGACTGGATGAGGGCCGTTGCGTTTAGAACAACCAAGCGTCACCTGCCGATCTACGGCTTTTCCAATCCCAAACAACAGCTTCACACGTCGCAAGGTGTTGGCACAGTTGTTGCTGCTCCAAGCGGCGATAGCGGCGCAAGACGAGCGGTGCTCTTTTTAGACGGTGGTCGACTCGTGGATATTCGAACCATCGGACGCAAGTTTCGTTCGCTGCGGCCGGCATACCGACGACGCGCTAGTTCGGCTGCACAATTGCATGGATGCTGGAGCAAGAGAACGGTGAAACGGCCAGACCGAGCAAATCTGTTGCCGCCAGAAAACCAGCGCGTGCACAACGCCTTCTATCTGAAAGGGAACTCGCGGCTTATCTTGACGTCACCAAACAGTTTCGAAATCCACGCCGTTGGGGAAAGAACGGAGGCAATGCGAATCGCTTTCGGGTCTCCCGCAAGACGAGCGTCTATGCGTGCGCTGACGCGACACGCCTGGAGCACGGATGTCGCACCTGGTTCATCGATAGGCCTGTGTGCAATTTGGGAATATGCACGTTATGAAAGTTTATGATGCTATCTGAAGCTCATCTTTGGCGTTCCACGACGCGTACGCTCGTTGCAAGCAGTGCTGCCAACTCAGCGGATCTCGGGCCCGCAGTGAAGAGTCTGCAGGGACTGTGGAGCTGGACCGGAGAACCTATTGGCGTGCTCTTCGGCGGCGACGATGACCGGAGATCCTTCAGTGACCCCGGTCCATCAATCTACCGCAACATCATCGATACCCCTGTGTTCTTGCAAGATGAACAGATCGGCTACAAACGAGCCCGCCGCGGCGGCGTCACTCGAGCCGGCGAGGATTTCCGTGATCATGTCTTATTCGATGATCGCGGGATTAGTTCAGCTGTTCTTGCAGGATTTTCGGTCGGGCCGCTGACCGCCTACGTTGATCGGGATCGACATCCCGCTCTCCCGAAGCACCCAACAACGCACCATTTCCAATGACACTCCTGTCGTGCCTTGTGCTGTCATGCGTCAATTTAGACGGAGGCGGCCCGCGCCGTGAGTGCGGCTGGATTGCGCCATGATTGTTTCCGACGGAAAACGACCCGCCGCTTTCCGCGAGGTGATCCCGTTCGTGTTGCAGCGCTGGCTGAAGCAGCCTGTCCGCCTCATGATCGTCTTGGCCAGCTTCTTAGGTGCATCCGTCGCCGACCTGTTCGTCCCAGTCTATTCGGGCCATCTGGTCGATGCATTAACGGCGGGTCCGTACGATCTGGCCGCACGGCATACGGTGCTTGTTGCGTTCGGCAGCATCGTCGCGCTGGGGCTCGTCTCGCTCATCCTGCGGCTTACTGGCCTGCGGGCGATTGTACCATTCACGCTCAAGACGATGTCCGATGTGGTGCGCGAAGCCTTCATGCTGGTACAGCGCTCCTCGACCGATTGGCACGCCAATTCCTTCGCCGGCTCGACCGTGCGCAAGATCACACGTGGCATGTGGGCGCTCGAGCTGCTCAATAATACCGTTCTGATGGCATTGTGGCCTTCGCTCGCCGTGCTTGTGGGGGCGATGATCCTGCTGGGCCTGCACTGGCTCGCGTTCGGCGGCGTGATCGCGGTCGGCGCGGTAATCTATGTGGCGATCACCATAGCGATGACGATCAGCTATATCGCGCCAAGTGCACGAATATCCAATGCTTGGGATACCAAGATCGGGGCCACGCTGGCGGATGCGCTCACCTGCAATGCCGTGGTGAAATCATTCGGTGCGGAGGCGCGCGAGGATGCGCGGCTCGATAGCGTCATCAACCGGTGGCAGGCACGGGTATCGCGTACGTGGCTGCGTGGCACCGCAAGCGGTTTGTTGCAATACGTGATGATTTTGTGCTTGCGCGGTTCGGTAATCGGCGGCGCTATCCTGCTGTGGATTGCGGGGAGCGCTTCCCCGGGCGACGTCACCTATGTGCTGACGAGCTATTACCTCATTCACGCCTATTTGCGTGAGCTCGGCATGCACATCAACAATCTGCAGCGTTCGGTGAACGACATGGTGGAGCTTGTTACGATTAGCGGTGAGCCGATCGACATCATCGATAGTCCGGGCGCCAAGCCGATTGATATCCAGGGCGGAAGGATAACATTCGAGGATGTGACCTTTCACTACGGGGAGGACCGCGCGCCGCTTTACGACGGCTTGTCGATCGACATCCGCGCCGGCGAACGCGTTGGGCTGGTTGGCCGATCTGGCTCGGGCAAGACCACGTTTGTCAAGTTGGTGCAGCGGCTCTATGATCTCTCTGGCGGGAGGATCCTGATTGACGGTCAAGATATTGCCAAAGCGACGCAGCAATCGCTGCGCAGTCAGATCGCGATCGTGCAGCAGGAGCCGATCCTGTTCCACCGCTCGCTGGCGGAGAATATCGCCTACGGCCGGCCCGGGGCCAACGTGACGGCGGTCGAGCAGGCCGCGCGGCTCGCCAATGCGCACGACTTCATCCTGCGGCTGCCGAAGGGTTATGGTACCCTGGTCGGCGAGCGCGGTGTAAAGCTGTCGGGCGGTGAGCGGCAGCGGGTCGCGCTGGCCCGGGCGTTCCTCGCTGACGCGCCGATATTGGTTCTGGACGAGGCGACCTCGAGCCTTGATTCGGAATCGGAGGCGCTGATTCAGCAGGCGATGGAGCGATTAATGAGGGGGCGCACTTCTATCGTGATCGCGCACCGGCTCTCGGCGGTACGCAACCTCGATCGCATTTTGGTGTTCGATCGCGGTGAGATCGTCGAGCAGGGCACCCACGACTCCTTGGCTCGGGCCGGCGGCATCTATCGATGGCTGTTCGAACGGCAGGCCAGCGGTAGGGCCTCGGCGACGAGTTAGCCGGTCAATTCCGAACCTAAGCGGTGCATCGAAGTCCGACCATCGGAGGCCTTGGTCACGGCTGCATGGTTCGTCAACTTGAGTCCGACTATCTTTGGGTGGCGCTATCCAGATGGTCGTTCCGAGTGATGTTCCTGCTATCACGCAAGCTCTAGGGCAAGTTGCGATCAAACAGGGACTATATCGGCGGAGCTAGTTGGCGCATTCGTCAGACGTGACGCGGTCGTTGAGATCCCAAACGGCGTTGGCGTCTAGGACCTGTCGCAATATTCCTTGAGTTACACGAAGGCCATTTGATGAGATCGGCCTATAGCGGCAAGAACAGGACCCACGCGTCGGCGGCGACGAGGCGCGCCGCCCCTTCGTTCTTATGTTTCGACAATTGTCGAGGATTACCATTGCGCAGCATGGGAATGAGAATGTGCTCGACATCGGCAAAGAAATACTTGACGTCAGCCCGTCGCGCGCAAAGGAGCGTTCGATCCCTCGCGAGTCAGGCCCGCAAGAAACGTCATGGTTTTCCAACCCCTTTGGCGCATCGCACGAAAGCGTGTGCACGAAGTTCCAGGCCTAACAGCAGCTCATTGCCGTCGCCGCCCAGGTGTGTCGAGGAACATCCGGAATCCGCCCGCCGAGCCAGCCGTACCAAGCCCATTCTCCTGGCATGTGCACGTATGGGCTGACGTGCAGGGCGGTGTTGCAGACCTATGCCGACTACGATTCCTCTGGCTTTCATCGTCATCGCGTCCGCTTTTCTGCCCCGGTGTTTTCTGGTGAGATCATTACGGTCAATCAATGGAAGGACGGCAATTCGATTGCGTTCGAAGCTCATGTTCGCGAGCGCCAAGTTACCGTCGCCAGAAATGGGTAGACGCTGCCGAGCTGAGCTCTCTAGGTGTAGATGCCAATGGAATTGGCTGGGCAGCCGTGCGGCCTTAGACGCCGGAGGAATCGTCCCTGCCGGTCTGGCGCGGCGCGCTTGGGGCGCCAGCGTTGTTTTGCTTCAAGCACGATCCCGAAGGCCGCGGCGGGCGCAAAATTTGAAAAGAGCCGTCCCTCTGCTGCCGCCTGGTGATGCATCTCAGGCCGCGGAAACTGAGATGTTAGCGGCTATCTACTACTTACGGCAGCGCGTGCTGCGAGTGTACTGCTTGAGACCGGACTCAGGAGGTGAGCGTCGCTACGAGTCAGCCGTGCCGGCCATTGAGGATAGAGCTAACGTGTAGCGTGTTGTCCCAACACTGGCCTTACTGACCACGCTGCGCAGCCGTTGCCAGATGCAAACCGGGGGCTGGCCAGCTAGCGCGAATCCTTGGTACGGAGAATGAACAGGCTATAGCGCTCGTCAGATGGGCCGCAGCTTGTCCAGGGGAGGAGCCGCACGGGAGGCGATCCAGTGCAACGATCGACCTCAAAACGGCCCCCAGCATGCCTCGGAGACGCAGAGGGCAGAAGGCGAGTACGAAATTAGCGGCCGCTGTCGGTCTATTTCTGCTTATGACAGCGCGGACGAGGATCATCGCCAAGCGTTGGGCACGAGAGGGCGGCGGTTTTCCTTCGCGCGTCGTTATCGTGCGCAGCCGTGTCCGGTTTCAACTCTCTGTGTTTGGAGCGCGCCGCCAGGGTAAAATATTTCGTCGGCGCGACACGAGTAGATGGATTGCATCTCCTCCGCATGCACAACGTCTTTTGGCACACCGATTGCTGCAGCGACCATACAGCATTGTTGCGATTTGCCCACGTCCAGGAGTTCATGCGAAGGGCTCGATTTATTCAAATCGATGTCATAGATAGTAGCACTGTCGCGTGCCGTTCCGCACCTTGCGGCTGCAGCAAGCGATTCGAACCAACGCCCCGAAATCTCGAAATTTTTAGGTTCATGGCTGTGCCATGCCCGGAAATGACGCCGAAGAAACAGAAACCACGTCAGTGTCCCAAAGCCTGATCGACTTGCTCGCAATCTTCGACCTGGAACAGATCGAAACGAACCTATTTCGCGGCAAGACTCCGAACACCAACGCTCAACGGGTGTTTGGCGGCCAGGTGATCGGGCAAGCGATGGTCGGGGCATGCCGTACGGTCGAAGGTCGGCTACCGAACTCGCTGCACGGCCATTTCCTCCGGCCCGGCGACCCACAGGTGCCTATCATTTACCAGGTCGAACGGGTGCGTGAGGGCAAGAGCTATTCGACGCGTCGCGTCACCGCAATCCAGCATGGCAATGCAATCTTCTCCATCACGGTGTCGTTCCATGCTCGCGAGGAGAGCGCCTTTGACCACCAGGACGAGATGCCCCGCGTGCGGCTGCCGGAAATACTCGTAGAGGAGGTATTGCCTAAGCAGCCGCCGTATTGTGAAACGACGGAATTCATCCGGCGCTATTACGCGGTAGAGTTACGCCCGGTCGAGATCGGTCGTTATGTGGGGCAGAAAATTGATGACGGTCGCGTTCATATCTGGATCAAGGCCGCAGGGACGTTGCGCGACGATCCAGCGCTTCATATGTGCGCGCTGGCCTATGTCTCCGATTATTCGCTGCTCGATGCGGTGACGGCGCGCTATGAGCGCCCAATGTTCGACAGGCGGATGATGATTGCAAGTCTCGACCACGCAATGTGGTTCCATCGCCCCCTTCGGGCCGACGAGTGGCTACTTTACGCCAAAGAGTCGCCGAGCGCGCAAGGCGGGCGCGGTCTCGTGCGCGGCATAATCTTCAAGCCAGACGGCACGCTGGTCGCGTCTGTCGTCCAGGAAGGTTCGGTGCGCGAGGGGCGCTGAACCTTCTGGCATGTGCGGACGTGATGCAAGTTTTCGAAGAACCCTGTGCCTTCGATCCTCTAAGTCCATCATCATCGGCCTCCCACCCGTGGAATATGGGAATGCGCTCAACGAGCTGTCAATCATTACCGGCGATATCATTTGCCCCGGCAGATCACTGGCCAGGCGAGTTAGCAGCTGTCACATTAGGTAGTGGTTTGACTTATCGTCGCTGCGCTACTGTTAGCTTATATGGCGGCACATCGTGCAGCTCAGAACAATTAGGATGATAAAGTGAGCAATGAAAAGCTTTGTTGATCAACTGCAAGTCTCACGTTTCCTTAGAGAATCCGACGATGCCGCCGTCCAAAAAGGCATTAAGCTTTCGATAGGATTCGATTTTCAAGAATATTTATCGATCACACGGGCCACCCCGACAAAGGAGCCCACAACGCTATTTTTCCAGATAAATCGCTCGCCAATTTCGCCAGGTTATGGATTTTGGACGCTCGGGGTAGACAAAAATAAGGACGTCGCACTCTTGCAGGCCGTTCGAATTTATGAGCTTTCGCGCAGCAACCTTGCAGATCATATTACTAATATGTTTTCGGATATACCCGCACCACTCGCTTATCCTCAGAACCGTTGGAGATGCACGGCACCAACCGCGAAGAAGATAAAGGGAAAAATAGCATACCATGGAGATCTGTGGATTCGCAAAGATTTTAGAGGCAAAGGCATACCCAAAATCGCGGCAAGGGTAGCGTTCGGTGTGTCCTTTGCCATGTGGGCTCCTGACTTCATGTGCGGACTTGTAGCGCAGTGGGTCCTGGACAAAGGCGTTGTTGCGCAAGAAGGATATAAGCATTGCGAACTTGGCGGATTGTGCCTCGCAGAACAGGACTCTCTCAACAACTACTTGCTGGTGTGGCTGACTGGCGAGGAGTTGAAGAGCTGCGTTGGGGCAGGATAGAATGAAACACCTAACAGTCGAGCGGCGACAAGAGCGGCTGATTGTCGGTGGCCTTAACACTGGTAGCCGTTGGAATTCTAGCTCATCCTGCATCAAAAGAGCCGTTGGATCGCCCATATCAAGCGGTTCAATCAGTACGTCATTCTCTCACAAGCCTCGAAACGGATGTTAGCTCTCTCGTCTCGATGGAGTCTCTGCTTACCCGAGGATCAGTGATACACGAGTGGCGATTAGCGGTGTTGGCTCAGCGCGCTTGGATTGTTTCGGCGGCCAGCGCAGTCCCGGACTTTCTTTAGGATGATCTCGATCGGGCTCGATCCAGAACTGGTGAACGTATGCTTGCCATTCTCTTCGGCGCCATTTGCCAGATGATGCTGTCCTAGATCTTCATTGAGATTCCAATTCTAAAGTGCCTGACGATCTGACAGTTTCAAGGTCGGCGAAACGACCATCTGCGGGCTGGTTGCAGCATCGCTCGAGCTCGGAGCCAATGTTTCCGAGGTGGCTCGCATGGCCGGTCTTTCATGTGAGCCAGCTGTTCCGGTGGCGCAAAGAGCTTTGCAAGCACGGTGAAGTGAGTATAGCGCCGTTCGTGCCGGTCGAGATTGGGCCGTCTGTGCCGCAGCGGGAGGGGGCCGAAGCGCCATTGACGACGGTGGTGCGTCGACGGAAGAGCCAGGCATCATCGAGTGATCTTGGTAGCGGGCACCGCATCCGGCTCGATGGCGACGTTGATGGAGACGCGCTACGTCGCGTTATCGATGCCTGGTCCGCCGATGATCCCGGTTCCGACGGGCGCGCGAGTGTGGCTCGCGACAGGCGAGACGGACATGCGCCGAGGCTTTCCGTCGTTGGCACTCAAGTGCAGGAGGTGCTGCGCAAGGACCCGCCCAGCACTCATCTGTTCGTCTTCCGCGGTCGCCGAAGCGATCTTGTGAAGGTGATCTGGCACGATGGCCAAGGAGCATGCCTGTTCACCAAAAGACTCGAGGGGGTCGGATAGTGGTTTTGGGTTTGAATCTGCTGCTTGATCTCATTCAATGGCTTCATGCCGCGATTGCGAGAAGATCAGCCAGCCGCCGGCACCGCTCCATGCCACGCCGCGCGGCTTCATCGGCCCGCAATTGCTGGCGACGATCCTGTTCGACAAGTTCGGCATGCATATCCCGCTCAACCGCCAGACTGTGCGCTTTAAGGCCGAGAGGATCGACCTGCCGCTGTCGACGCTGGCCGACCAGGTCGGCCACGGGACCTTCGCCGTCATGCCGCTCTTCCAGCTGATCGAGCGCCACGTGCTCGCGGCCGAGCGCCTTCATGGCAACGACACTGTGCTGCAGAAGCACACGGAAAGGATGATCGAGATGATCTGAAAATCTGTGTGCACAAGCTGTGGCAGCATGAGGGTAGGCCCCTCGGGATCGACTTTCAGGAGTAGGTCCCAAATCACTTCAAGCGGCTTCGCTTAAGAGGCGCGGTCGTGAGCGTCGAAGCTAACGGTCGGGAATACGCGAACGGATAGGCGTCCGAGAGACGAAGAAAATGAACCCGCCGATGAACCGTCGTAACGTGGAAATCGTCGTCAAAACCAGAGGTGTGTCGTCCCTCTGGGATGAGCCCGCCGGAAGCCTGATGACGGGGCGGGCGGTGACCGGCGTTGAGGGGGGCGCGAATCGGATGCATGCGTTGCCGCGGAACTGCAGGAACCAGTCGCTCCGATGGAAGGGAGAAGCACAAGCGGAGAAGACCGCGAGGCGAGATTACCGACGCGGAGCACTGGGACCGACCGATCCGTATTGGCGACGAAGGCTTGTAATGGGGGCCGGAGCAAAGGGATCGGATCAGGAGGGCTGGGCACCGGCGCAACCGACAACAGGAGGACGACGGTGAACCAGCCGAGCAAACCGTTCAACATCGACAAGAGAGAGGTGTACGAAGCATAAGGGCACATCTGGACCTACGTTCGCTACGATTGGCTATTCGGGGGACGGGCGCCCCCGGGTGCGCTCTATTACGCCTCGCGCGACCGGCGGCAGGAGCATCCCACACGGCATCTTCAAAGCTTCTTCGGTATCCTCCAGGCCGATGCCTATAGCGTCTACAATGAGCTGTATGACGCCTCGCGCCGCACAGGGACCGGTCACGCCTGCACTCTGTTGGGCCTGCGCTAGGCGGCAGTTCTTCGAGCTGGCGGACGTCGCCGCGAATCCGAGGCGAGACAAGAATGCCGCGGCGATCTCGCCGATTGCCCTCATCGTCGACGAGAAGTCGGATATCCGCATAGTAGCAATGAACGATCTGAACAAAAGCGACGGGTCCACACCGTTGCTTTCGGAAGATCCGGAAGGTGGGCAGCCAAGGGCAATAGCAAACATCCCTCGCGCCCCGGACCCTGAGCCGGACCAGCCCGTCGACGACGCTGGAGGCTGTACTTGGAGTGGCAAGACGGAATAGGAAGACACGGTTCACGGCGTTGATGCATTCACGTGACGCGCGAATTGCTGACGGAAAGCTTCAGGCAACTGAAGCGCTCCGCGGCGGCCGGCGTCGACGGAATGACATGGCGCGACTGAGAAAGGGCTAGACGAGTGAATAGCAGCGCTTTGGGACGCGGTCCAATCAGGCCCCTACCAGGCACTCCCGTCTCGCCGAGTGTATATCCCGACTTGAATTGCAAACTGAGACCGGTCGGAATCGCTGCGCTGGAGGATAAGATCGTCCAGCACGCGGTAACGACGGTCCTGAATGCAATCTACGAGGCGGACTTTCTCGGCTTTTCTACGGATTCCGGGAGGGGCGAAGGTAGCACAAAGCGCTGGACGCACTCTGGATCGGAATCCATCAGCAAAGAGTGAACCGGGCGTGTCGAAGAACGAGCAGATGTCGGCGTCGAGCGGAGGGCGATAGACACGACCTGATGAAACGCCGCCATGCGTCCATCGCCGAGATCGGCGCGTGGCTCCGTCGCGTGGTGCACGGGTACCTGAACTACCACGCGATTCAAGGGAATGCGAAACGGCTCCGCAGGTAGAGACATTCGATGACGTTCGGCCGCGATGACCCTGCCAAGCGAAAGCTGGCCTATACGGCTCGAACATCGCAGGTCTTCAATTTAATTCGTTGAACGTCAGCTGGATCTCATGCGCCGGAATCCGCGCCAGAATGGAAATAGTCCTTCGTCCTCACCAGAGTAGGTAGTGTCGAGATTCCTTACACGGTGTAAAGTGATACTCTCGCGATTTACGCTAGGTCGCAAGGCGTAAGTGGACAAAGTGCACCCATGAATAGCCTATTTGATCCGCTGCACATCCCACATTTGCTGCAGGTATATGATCATGCCCGCCTCCACAAAAGACACGACAGGGATCGTACTGACCACGTCAACAAAGGTCCCCGGCGCCTCCAACTTACAACTTTGATCGTGTCTCAACGATCACGGGACAAGCTTTACAGGAGAGGCCTCGATAAAAAGCGGCAACGTGGTCTTTGCAAGCCGTTTCGAGAGTACGAGCTTTCGCGCTCCAACCTCTTCCGAAGGGCATGCCCAAAATAGTGGCAGGAGTAGCATGCGATCGCTCTCTCGAATTTGGCGTTGTAGCAGCGATGGCAGTTGGACCGGTCGTTGCGCAATACGGATATGCGTCTCAATGAAGCCAGAGACATCGGCTGAGGCTCGCAAGTCCAGTACTCGCTACCTCGGCGATGATCGTGTCCACGAGCACCGCGCGCCTCAAAGCGGATCGCAAGCCAGGCTAGCAGGACTTGTGCTGTGCGGAGATGCACAGCGAAGGCCCTGCTGCGCGGCTCCCATGGCCGCTGCCTGGACGCAACCATTGCCCCACCATGGTGACTACCGGCGCTCTTCGTGCACGAAGGGCCGGCATCTCCGTCCCGTATCTGACTGCTCTAAAATGATCTTCAATGCACCGATCATCCTTTCCTATCTGCGAATATTCCCTAAGCAAAGGCTTAATGCGTTTAGACGCCGCCTCGAGGCGTTACCTATTTAGAAGCGACTACCCCGAGTGAGGGACGTAGCAGCACTGTAAAGACAAAGCCGATGAAGATCACGAACGTTCGCACTCATGTCCTTGAAGCCGCGCTATCGGAGCCTCTCGCCTCCGCGCGTGGCTGGTACGATACGCGTACAGCGATGCTGGTCGAAATCGAGACCGACCAGGGTGTTGTGGGGTGGGGCGAATGCTATGGACCGGCGGGGATAACGGCCGCCGTGGTCGAGAACGTCGCGCCATGGCTAATTGGCGGGGATCCGCTGCGCACTGAGTATCTCTGGCAAATGATCTATGCGCGCCTGCGCGATCACGGCCAGAAGGGTGTCGTGATAGAGGGCTTGAGCGGTATCGATATCGCGCTCTGGGACATCAAGGGCAAGCATTTCGGCGTTCCGGTGCATCAGTTGCTCGGCGGCGCGCTGCGGACTCACATCGTCGCCTACGCGACTGGCTTCCAGCGACGCCAAGCTGAAGATCCGACTCGGTATCTGGCCGAGGAGGCAGCGCGCTACGTCGCGGAGGGATTCTCGGCGGTGAAGCTCAAGATCGGCTTCGGTGTGGAGGAGGATGTGGCCGCGACACGCGTCGTGCGCGGGGCGATCGGGCCGACTGTGTCGCTGATGGTGGATGCGAACCACGCCTTTGACAGCGTCGCCGCGATCCGCTTGGGCCGCATGATCGAGAAATACGATATCAGCTGGTTTGAGGAGCCGGTACCGCCAGAGGATCTTGCCGGCTATTGTGCGGTAAAGGCGGCAATCTCGATCCCGATCGCAGGCGGAGAATGTGAGTTCACTCGCTTCGGGTTCCGCAATCTGTTCGTTTCGCGCGCGCTTGATATCGCGCAGCCCGACATTTGCGCGGCCGGCGGGTTGTCTGAATGCAAGAAGATTGCCGATATGGCAGAGGTGTTCGGCGTCCGTTATATCCCGCATGTTTGGGGCACCGGGATTGCAATTGCGGCGTCGCTGCATCTGCTCGCCGTTCTGCCGCCGCACACGCGGTCCTCGCCCGTACCAGTGGCGCCGTTACTGGAGTTCGACAGAACCGAAAATCCGCTCCGGCAAGCGATTGTTACCGAGCCCATCGAGCACACTCGCGGCATCGTCCCCGTGCCTAACGGGTCGGGATTGGGCATCGAGATCGATCGCAAGGCGCTGGCCCGATTTGCTATCAGCCGCAGCGCGCGTTCGCAGCATTGCTGATTGGCAGGGCGCTCGTCACTCAACCCTCACGACCCCTGCAACGCATCTGATGATCCGGGCAGACGGCAAGCGATGCATCTCCCGTCCTCGCTCACGTTCACGATCATCCGCCGTCCCGGATCAGCATTGATCAAGCAAGCCTGATCCAAGAACCGTCGAGCTCGATGATGACGTCGGTGGTCCGCTTAGGACCGGCTATTACGGTCCGCTGCTCGTCGAATGAGCTGGCAGGTCGACGATGGCAGCATCAAGGACTGAGCGAGCATCGGATACCGTACTGGAATCTCCTCGCTCGTGAGCCATCGTTGCGAAAACGCCGCAACTGCGCGTCTTGCTAGCGCAAACCCGAGGCTTTCCGTATTCGAGCATTCGCACCCACGGGACTAGGGACGGCAGACGAGCGTTAGCCGAAATCTATTCGTATCGAGCTGAGAGATAATGAACGCTTAGCAAATTTTACCAGCCGGTCGCGCGGCTATGGAAACCACGGTCGATTGTTAATGCTGTCCGATCTCGCACAGCGTACGATGTATGTTCGCTTTATGACGTCGGTGATTGTTCGCTAATTACAGATCAGTTCAACTGGCACGACCGTTGCTACAGACGTTCGTGCAGAGCGGCGGCAACACTGAGAAGGGGCGGCTGAATGCATTCAGGAGTACAGGATCGGCGATGTTCTCGCTCCCGAAATTCAGGATGCCGTTCCTGGCGGAGATAGAATGCGGGAATAGCTAAGCAATCTTTCACGCTCGCTTGACGGAAGCAAGACGCCTTGGTGATCACACTTTGCGACAAACTGAACAACGAGAAGTCGAACGCGGACATGGGGCACCATTGTCCAAGGGGTTCGCAGGGGCCAGGAAAGAGTAATCGTTGGTATCGCTAGGCAAGGGCGGCGGTAACAGGCGGATGCTTCGCCCCTCGTCAGCCCTCTCGATCGGCTTCGCGCTCAGCTCCACCTCTCCTCGAGGCCCCTCCTAATTGGCATGCATAGAGAGGGCGGCGCCATACTAACGCGGACTCCACTTTATTCGGTTGCAGGAGAATTCGATGGATCTTGTATTCACCGGGGAAGAACAAGCCTTCCGACATCAAGTGCGGCAGTTTCTGCGCGACAATGTATCGCCGGAGGTGCAGCGGAAGATGATCGAAGGTCGTCATGTGTCGAAGGAGGAAATGGTGACATGGTGGCGCGTCCTCAACAAGAAGGGGTGGAACGTTAGTCCTTGGCCGAGGGAATACGGCGGCACAGGCTGGAGTTCGGTTCAGCATTACATCTTCAGGGAGGAGCTGCAGATGTATCCGGCGCCGACGCCGCTCGCCTTTGGCGTCGGCATGGTCGGCCCTGTTATCTATACCTTCGGTAATGAGGCGCAAAAGCAGTATTACCTACCCCGCATCGCAAACGTGGATGATTGGTGGTGCCAGGGTTTTTCGGAACCCGGCGCTGGCTCGGATCTCGCCTCGCTCACGACCAAGGCCGAACGCAAGGGCGACAAGTGGATCATCAATGGCCAGAAGACCTGGACGACGCTCGCGCAGTATGCCGACATGATCTTCTGCCTCTGCCGCACAGATTCTAACGCTAAGAAGCAGATGGGCATTTCCTTCATCGTGTTCTGCTTGGATTCCAAGGGCGTGACAGTGCGTCCGATTCAGACCATCGATGGCGGACATGAGGTCAATGAGGTCTTCTTCGATGACGTCGAGGTGCCCTACGAAAACCTAATCGGCGAGGAGAACAAAGGCTGGGACTACGCAAAGTTTCTGCTCGGCAACGAACGCACCGGCATTGCGCGGGTTGGCGTCTCCAAGGAGCGCATCCGGCGCATTAGGGAGCTGGCCGCAAATTTCGAAAGTGGCGGCCGGCCCATGATTGAGGATCCGGTGTTCCGAGAGAAGCTCGCTATCTCCGAGATCGAGCTGAAGGCACTCGAGCTCACGCAACTGCGCATTGTCGCGTACGAAGGCATGCACGGTAAGGGCAAGTCAAATCCTGCGTCCTCCATGCTTAAGATTAAGGGCTCACAAAGCCAGCAGACCGCGACTGAACTCCTGATGGAGATGATCGGGCCATTCGCTGCGCCCTATAACGAACATCCCTATTCGCCGGATGAAGCGATGGACTGGATCACGCAGATAGCGCCGAGCTACTTCAACAACCGCAAAGTCTCAATCTACGGCGGCTCCGACGAAATCCAGCGCAACATCATTGCCAAGGCGGTGCTTGGGCTCTAGCCCCTCTTTTACACCAGCAAATGGGACCAGCAGGAGGTCCACATCTGTCGCCTGGAGAAACTTAAAATATGGACTTCAATTTGTCCGAAGAGCAGTGGCTCCTCAAGGAAAGCGTCGATGGACTCTTGACCGATGTCTACGGTTTCGACCAGCGCAAGAAATATTTGAAGGAGAAGGGCGGCTGGAGCAGAGTGGTCTGGAGCCGCTTTGCTGAGCAGGGTCTGCTCGGACTTCCTTTTGCCGAAGCCGATAACGGGTTTGGCGGCGGCGGCGTGGAGACTATGATCGTGATGGAAGCGTTCGGCCGAGCGCTTGTGATCGAGCCTTATCTCGCCACAGTTGTAATGGGCGGCGGCTTCCTGCGCCATGGCGGTTCGAACGTGCAGAAGGCAGCTCATCTACCTGGGATCATTGACGGCAGCAAGACCTTTGGATTCGCGCAACTTGAAAAGAACTCTCGCTATGATCTGAATGACGTGATTACCTCCGCGAAGAAGAGCGGCGATGGATGGGTCATTGACGGTGAAAAATTTGTTGTTCTCAATGGCGAGAATGCCGACACGTTGATTGTCACGGTGCGCACCAAAGGCGCTCAACGCGATAGCAGCGGTATCGCGGTGCTTCTGGTGCCTACCGACGCGCGAGGCATCTCCAAAAAGAGCTACCTGACCCAAGATGGGCTGCAGGCCGCCGACGTGAGCTTCACAAGTGTCGAGGTGGACAGCACAGCTGCGATCGGCGATCCCGAGAACGCGTTGCCGCTGATCGAGCGGGTGGTCGACGACGCCCGCACCGCGCTTTGCGCGGAAGCGGTCGGCTTGATGGACGAATCGCTGAAGGTGACAGTCGATTATATGAAGACGCGAAAGCAGTTCGGAGTGCCAATCGGCTCGTTCCAGAGTCTGCAGCACCGCGCCGCCGACATGTTTGTGGCGCTCGAACAGGCGCGCTCGATGTCGATGTACGCCACCATGGCCGCGGATATCGATAATGCTGCCGAGCGTGCAAAAGCCGTGGCCGCGGCTAAAGTGCAGATCGGCAGGAGCGGAAAGTTCATCGGTCAGCAGTCGATCCAGCTTCATGGCGGGATCGGAATGACCATGGCGGCTAAGATCGGCCACTATTTTAAGCGACTGGCTATGATCGAGCACACGTTCGGCGATGCTGACTACCACCTTCGTCGGGTCAGTGAGATAGGCGTGTTGGCGTGATTTGTGGTAGCTGGGGCATGTCACCGAATTCCAATTCGAACTCTATTCTGGAGAATGAGGCTCAGCACGGATGCTGCGTCCATATTCGTAAGACACTCATGACGCTCAGCGCCTGATCTTTGTCGACGAGACGTGGATCAAGACTAACTTGATCTCAGCAGTCACAAGGGTCAAGTCCGCGGTAATGCCATCCGCGCTATGGGTGGCATCTGCTCTTGCTGCTGCCCCCACAGCCCCGATCTCAATCCGATCGAACAGTGCTCGCCAAGCTCAAAAATCTGATGCGAGCCGCAGGGCCGCGCAATGTCGAGGCAACCTGGCGCAACGTCGCCAGCTCGTCGACTTCCTTTCGGCAGAGGAGTGAGACCATTCGCCAAACCTGACCCAAGGTGTAGCAGGTGGCGGCCGGCGTTTTCTGCCATACGTGCATAACCGTCCTCGAGCTTCTGCACCTTATCCGGATATCCGAAGTATCAATGCAATTGCTGTCAACGTGCGGGCGCACGAATTGCGCACGCAGACCGGGCACGCAATGACCGTGGTCGACCGCGTGTTCATAAGTCCGGGACCACATTATCGGTGAGGAAGTGCAAACCGAAGGCACGCGAGGCTTCCTGCAGTCCATCCAACAGCCATATGGCGAAGCTCGAGGCGACAATCAGGTCGAGGCATGGCACGTCCCGCACCGAAGACTCGGGGATGAAGGTCGAGTCGGCAGCACCGGGCGAGAATCTCGCGCGCCGAGGCCGGATAGCTGCAGGACGATTTACCATCGCTTTGGTCCACCTCAGCAGCGACGCTAGCCAGCGCCGATTTCAGGTGCACCGAAAGGCTTTCGCCGGCGTCTATCGGCGCTTGAAGTAACCAGCTTCCCGGTTGGACCCATATCAGCGTATTAATCCCATCAATCGTGGGATGTCCAGGCTGCGACAACCCTAGTTGAAGATTTTGCCAGATGGCCGTGGAAAGCGCCGGCTGCTGACCTCGGCGCGCCGTCAGGTGCACCAAACTTCGTCGCTGTTCGACGATGGAGATGGCATCTCGACCGGCCAATCCGGCATATTGTAGCCTAGTCGCTCCGGAGGAGCGACTAGGATGGTCAGGTGCAAACACGGACGTTCTCCGGGTCGATATGACGTCGACTGGAAACATCACCTCGATCGCTTCATCGTGTAGCGGAGCGACTGCGAAGACAGTTTTGCCGTTCATTGCATCGCCGTGCTCAAGCATGGCTAGTCTGATCCAATGCCCAAGCTCAATCGACCGGGTGACGCTCGTAACCCAGCCCAAGCTTCTGCTCGAGTATGGCTTCGACACGAGATGAGCTCCGCTGCGCAGGTGCTTGCCGGATTCGACAGATCGGATGCCGACCAAGCGCGGCCTGCCAGTATCGGCGAGCGCCGGGCGGGCGCTCATCACGCGACCGATGAAATCGCCCGTCTCCTTCATCATCCGTCCCAAGGTCGGCGGTTGTCGTTTTGCCCGTTCAGCTCCGCCCCAGTGACATAGCCTTTCTCGATCCACATTAGCGCCATCGCGTCCAGCCCGTAGGGGACAATGCGAACTCTTGACCGGCAGCCACCACAGCTTGCCAGACCAAGGACACCGCGATTTCACAGGCAAGTTCAGCGGAGAAGCTGATCCGAAAGACGCGAACCGGTCGACCAGCGCCCACCCACATGAAGCCAAATGCCTCGTTCGTGAGGTCGAGCCCCTCAACCACCTTGGCCAGTGTCGCGCGGCTGCGGGACCCGCCACCGCAATTTGTGGCATTGGTCAGTCACGGAACAGAACTGCACATCGAGCTCCGGCTAGACGGTCTGGGCATAGAACTCCATGTGCTCTAGGACGCGTTCTGCGTTGCCCTGGTTGTGGTGGCGAGGAAGTGAACTTCCCCGAGGCGTGAAATCGTTCCGTCATCAAAGACGATACCGTCCTCGCGCAGCATTAAGCCATAACGGCATTTTCGCACGGCGAGATTCGAGAAGGAGTTGATGTAGAGCCTGTTCAAGAAGGCTGCAGCATCCGGACCCTGCAAGTCCATCTTTCCCAGGAGTGGATACGTCACAGATGCCAACACTGTGTCGCACCGCGCGCGCCTCGCGTAGGATCGGATCCCAGCCGGTCTCCCCAGCTCTAGGGTAGTCGAATGGCCGCAGCCACATGCCACTCGGCTGCATCGAAGCGCCATTACGCAGGTGCCAGTCATGCAATGCCGTGACACGAATTGGCTGAAAGCTTTGCCTGTTCAGCCTCCGGCTAGCGCGCCAATGGATACAGGCTTGGTGTAGGGCCGGAAGGTCGGCAAGCCGACCTCTTCTGGCGTTTTGTCGCGGGCCTCTGCCAGAATTGCAGCGCCCACAAGCCCGCCGAGCTTACCCTGATCCACACACACTCGTCGCCATGTCCTGGGCTTTGATATCTGATCTCGCAAAGGGAAGTGCACAGCTATTCAATCGAGGTGCTAGCGATCGTCAGTATCCGATTGCGGTCGTATATAGCTCGCGCTCAAGCAACGACTTTCCGAGGCACCGAACGCGGAGAGTAACGAACTGCAGCGGCGCCGTTGCAGCTATCGCCTACGGGTCGGTGAAAGCTCAAGCGCCTTGCACCTAAGGCGCGGTGCTAGAGCGCAGGTTTGTCGTTGACCTCCTCGGCCCTGACGCGACTCCCCACGTTGCGTAGCATTGGACTGAGACAAGCATAGGCAAGCAAGCCGGCGAGCACAACGGACTCGAGGAGAAACGGACCGGGAGGGAAAACCTCGTAAAGGCTCACCGCGAACGGCGCGAATAGCACATTAACACCACTGATCGCCCCAATAGCTCCGGCCACACGCGCCTGTTCTTTCATCGGAACGGAAAGGGACGCGCCGACGATGAAACCCGGTCGGGCCAAGGAGAAGCCGAGGCTCGCCAGGGCATAGCCCAGGATGGCGATGGTATGATCTGACGAGAGGGCGACCGAGACGCTGCCGAGAGAAGCCAGTCCGGCACCCCACCGCAGTAGAGCTTTCGGTGTCATGCGGAAAATGGGGATGACGGCCCAGAGCGCAACCAAACTGGCGAGAGCCCCGCAGACCATCGCAATCGCGATATGGCCTTGCGCTATGCGCAGCAAGTCCTCTGATGGGAGCTCAGGTAGCTCTTTGCTCGTTTTGTCGATGATAAGAAAACCCAATGTCTGTGCCAGCGCATTCTGGCAAACAAAGAGCAGGAAACCGTAAGCGATGAAGGGGACAAAGTTGGAGCGGAGCCACGGCGGTCCACGCGCCGTCTTATCACTCCGGAGCGATGGCTTCGTCGCCAAGATCGGCGCCTCATCTAGATAGCGGGCGACAATAATCAGCATTGCCGTGGCGATCAGCGCAAACGCGTACAGCGGCCCTGCATATCCAAGGCTTTCGATGACGAAAAGTGGCGCCAGCACTGGGCCAACTACGGTGCCGAGGCTAGAAGCCCCAGCGATGCTGGATATCCAGCGCGTGCGGTCGGCAGGGCAGGTGCGCTCCGCGATATAAGTTTGATTCGCTGGGCTGGTGGCCGAGCCGAAGAGCCCATAGATCGCGCGACACACGAGGAAAAATCCGAAGACGATCGTGGGAGTTGTCAAGTGGGCCAGGCCGGCGCTTACCACAAGGCCGCAGAGCACCATGGAAACCGCAAATCCAGCAAGGCCGATGATCATAAGGGGCTTACGACCACGCAGATCAGATTGACGAGCCCAGAACGGTGAGGTCACAGCCCACAATAAGGAGGAGAGCGAGAAAATGGTCGCCACCATCCAGTCCGCGATGCCAATCGAGCGGCCGATCGACGGAAGCACTGACTGCAAGCCAGTGTTGCCAATTGCGGTAGTTATCGAAAGACAGGAGAGGATAGCGAAGGCGCGACGCGAAAGCCTGGGCATATCGGACATGTGGCGTTCTTGCTAAACTCGCTTGTTGCAAAAGTATTTGCTCGGCCGGCGTCCCACGTCTGTCAAAAGGGAAAGCAAGCCATCGAAACGCAGCTTATGCGAGTTCCGCAGCCGAATTTTCGTGTTGATCGTCCGTGCTTGCCGAACTTCGGCGTCTTCGACATAAATTCAGTGAAAGTCTTCTTGCCGCAGATCGGCAACGCTACATTCCACGGTACCGGTGCCCCTTGCCCATGCTCTTCTAGTCACGGCCATTTTTCTGGTAAAATCCTCACTCCATTACTTACTTGTTTTTGCATCGCGGCCTTGCAAAATTTGCAGCATGACCCACGCGAACGCCATGAGCACTTCCTGCAAAGGGGCGATTAGTCGTGGTTTGAACGCGAACGTCTAAAGCGCTGCATCTTCGAAAGGAGGTGCGCCCAGCCACAACTCTAAGGCCAGCCTATTTCAGCGCGTGCGGGTTCACGGGCGAGCCAAAGCCGCCGGTAACCTCCAGAGGTGGAGCTGCAAGCAGGAAGCTGTACCGTCCGTCGGCGGCGCAGTCGGTGGCCAGCGCCTCTAGGTTGAACATCTCGCCCAGCGGCATGCCCATGTCTCGCAGCGCCAGCATGTGGAAGGCGAGCGGCATCTCCGATGCCAGCCCCTCTGGATCCAGGATCTCGACAGCCATGTTGTCGGCGGCCACGGCGGCCAGCGATTTGTCGTGAGCCCACTCGGCGCAGGTATAGCTTAGGCCTGGCTGCATTCCCATAAAGCTCCCGCGGTCTCCGTCTGCGGTGAACCAAAGCATATGGCCAGTGCGCACCAAAAGGATATCACCGGCTCCGACGCTCACGCTCTCCTTCTGGCAGGCGGCATTCAGATCGTCGACCGTGATCGCGTAGTCGAGCGGCAGCCGCTCGACCCCCTTTAGCCGTGCGATGTCTAGGAGCACCCCGCGCGAAACAATGCCAGGGGCCGCCAGATGGTTGATGCCCATCTTGAGCGCGCCGTTTTCTGTGAGGCATTCGCGCGCGTTGCAGCCATTGTAAAGATGGCCGTCATAGTGAACATGGCCGAGCGCGTCCCATTGCGTTGAACATTGCAAGGGCATGTGGATGACGTCATCGGAGTAGCAGACGTCCGGCGCGGTGGGACTCATCGCGGTGAAAAGGTCGGTCGCGTAGACCATTGGGTTGAACCGCTTGCGTCCCAGCTGAGGCCCGTTCCGGTCGAACCGCAAGCCGAGATTAAAGAGCTTGCCAACGCGCACCTCGGCGGCTGCGTTCTTCAGTGTTTCTGGTGCAATGTGGTTAAGCGTACCGCGCTGATCGGCTTCGCCCCATCGCCCCCAGTTGCGCAGCTTATCGGCAAGATAGTCAAAATTGACGGGCCGCATGGCCGGCTCCTTGTTTAGGTGCGAAATGTTGGGCCGCCTCGGCCTGTTCGATGGGATGCCTCTTGGCTGGCTTGGCATTCTTGGTTGGCCAAGCGGCGCCATCGCGAACTATTGTGTCGTCGCGAAGCGCTTCTTCTGCGTGAGAAAGTTACCGATTCGCAACAATTCTGGCCGTTTAAATCGACCGGCGTCCTGAGGAATTTCTGCGCCCGATCGGCTGGATGCGCAGCTTTCCACAAGTGTACCTCGCCTCGTGACGTGCTCAGCAACTGATCGATTGAGTAAGCGCCGTTTAGGAAACGAAAACGCAACAGCGTCAGCGGGTTCTCGCCGTCAGCCGCTGCCCATTCGCTGCAGCTGAACAGCGTCAGTCAGGAAAGCGAGATGTGGGCCAGTTCCTCCCGATCGCAAAGCAGCATTTGGCAGCCGTTGAGCATATAGAGTACCTGGACCTGATCGCTTCCGCGACCCTTGAACCTGTGAAAGCCCTTTGCGGACTGCGGCGGCACTTTGCGTGGCTACCTAGCCGGCTCGACTCGGCTGATCGACGATATCATATTGCCGCTAGCAACGTGACATCCTCGCTCGTTGCCGATGATTGGTTCTGACTATATTGATGACAGCGGGGTGGGGAGGAGAAACTCGCGAGAGACCAAGATCACAGTTGATACGGCCGACAAAGCGGGCCCGTTCATCAGAAGGACGTAGGTAAGGCTTCCGGGAAATCGGATTCATAGGAGGCCGTCAGAAACTGTGACACCGAAAACCCAAACATGGTCATCGCAAGGCTCGGGCTCGACGGCCGATAGATCCCTTGGGTCAAAGCCCCGCCATCATCACGTATTTGATCTCGACATATTCTTCCATGCCGTGGCGGGAACCTTCGCGGCCAAGGCCGCTTTCCTTGACGCCGCCGAAGGGCGCGACTTCGGTCGTGATCAGGCCGGTGTTGACGCCGACCATGCCCGACTCCAGTGCCTCCGCCACGCGCCAGACGCGGCCCAGATCGCGGGAGTAGAAATAGGAGGCAAGACCGAAGGGCGAAGCGTTGCACATCGCGATCACGTCGGCCTCGTCCTTGAAGCGGATTACCGGCGCAAGCGGACCGAATGTCTCCTCCTGTGACACCAGCGAGTCCGGCGTGACGTCGGCGAGCACGGTCGGCTCGAAGAACGAGCGTCCCAGCGCATGTCGTTTGCCGCCGGTCACGACCTTGGCGCCGCGCTTAACAGCGTCCGCGATATGCCGCTCGATCTTGTCGACCGCCTCCATGTTGATCAGCGGCCCCTGCACCACGCTTTGTTCTGTCCCGTCGCCAATCTTCATCGCCGCAACCTTCTTGGAGAGCTTCTGCACGAATTCGTCGTGGATTCCTGCCTGTGCGTAGATGCGGTTGGCGCAGACGCAGGTCTGGCCCATGTTGCGGTATTTCGAGACCATGGCGCCTTCTACCGCGGCCTCTATGTCGGCGTCATCAAACACCACGAACGGCGCGTTTCCGCCGAGTTCGAGGCCGAGCTTCTTCACGCCGACGGAGGCTTGGCGATAGAGAATCTTTCCGACCTCCGTCGACCCGGTGAAGCCGACGAAGCGCACGGCTGGGTGTTCGCAGAAGACCTTGCCGATCGACCGCGAATCTCCGGTGATGACGTTGAAGACACCCTTGGGCACACCGGCCTTCTCAGCGAGCGCGACAAGCGCCAGCGCCGAGAGTGGCGTTTCACTGGCCGGCTTTAGCACTACGGTGCAGCCTGTGGCGAGCGCCGGCGAGACCTTGCGCGTGATCATCGAGTTCGGGAAATTCCACGGCGTGATTGCGCCGCAGACGCCAATCGGCTGTTTGATCGCAAGCAATCTTGCATCCGGGCGCGGTGAGGGTATCGTTTCGCCATAGATGCGGCGCGCCTCTTCGGCAAAGAACTCGACATAGGCGCCACCGATATCGACCTCGCCAAGCGCCTCGGAGAGCGGCTTGCCTTGCTCCGAGGTCAGGATTAGCGCGAGATCTTCGCGATTGGCGACGATCAGTTCGTACCATTTGCGCAGAATGTTGGAGCGTTGCTTGGCTGTGTGCTTGGCCCATGTGAGGAACGCACGGTCAGCAGCTTCCACGGCTCTCGTGCAGTGGTCGGCGGAGAGCTGCGGCACCTTGGCGAGCTCCATGCCGGTTGCCGGATTGTTCACCGAAAAGCTGGGCGGGCCGACCCAAGCGCCGTCAATGTAGCAGGCCTCCCGCAGAAGCGCCGGGTCCTTCAGACGGTCGCGCAGCATGGAGGGACCTTGCTTAGCTTGTGCGGCGGCGGTCGGGGTCATCCCGTTACTCCTAGCGGCTATCGAATCCGAGCGACCCGGACTTCCGCCGATAGCGGAAAAAGGCCGCGCGAGACACCGCGCGGCCAAGTCAGGGAGGAAACGGCCCGAAGGGCACTAATAGGAGCGCTGTGAGTAGATGAACTCCTGGCCACCCCAATCCTGCACGAAACGTCGTCAACTCGTGCAAGCGAACATCGCATACTCATTTTCGGTGGAGGATTGGCGGCGTTCGCCAAGGTATCTTGGAGTTTTTATGCGCAAATCGCGCCATGCACGCAGCAACTGCGACTTTGAAGCTTTCGCGTGGTTGTCCGAACTTGTGTGCTGATTGTCGAGGTTATCGAGCACATCGCTCTGTTCGCGTCTCCCCCCTTGCCGAGTCGGCTTCAGGATTTCGAAAATAATCGAAATTAGTCAGCGCCTCGTCAACGAGCGGCAGAGAAACATGTGGCTCGGCGACCAAGCGGACATCACATTCAGCGGAAGTGTATCTGGGTAATCGCGGTAGCAACCACGATCGTGGGGCGGCTCGCTTTGCTAAAACCTGAATCCTCTATCAGTCCTCGGAGGGAGACTCGATCGGTACGGCAAAGCCCGCCTTTATCCGATCTAACACGACCATGGTCTTGAATCCCTTTATGTCGGGATTCACATAGAAAAATTTCCTGGTGAACTCCTCATAATCCTCCATGGTGCGGGTGGTAACGTAAAGGACAAAGTCCGCATCGCCGGTAACGTAGAAACGGTTGACGACTTCAACTGATGATTTAACGGCCTTTTTGAATTTGTCGATTATATCTGCGCGCTCTCGCTCCAGGCTCACAAGCCCAAGCATTTGAATACGTCTGCCTACCGCCTTCGGCGAAACGATCGAGATGTCGGCCTCGATGATGCCCTCAGAACGAAGCCCTTCAGTCGACGCTGACACGCGGTGGCAGAAAGGCCGGCCAGTTCGCCGACCTCCTCGGAAGTCACCCGGTTGTTTTTTTGGACGATCTCGAGGATGCGGGCATCTATCCGATCGTACTGCATAACCGGACCCCAACCTTGAGGTGAATTTCACCGCGAAACCGCCTCGCAGCGCAGGAAATAGCCCGAGACTATCCAGATTCAGGGATGTTTTCAATAAGTGACGGGAAGGTGATCGCGATGAGCCGTTGGCGGCCACGACGATCGCCGGCGTGACGTAACAGATGAGACCGGTTCACTCCTTGCGATTGCGTTCGCGCGTCGGGGCTCTCAGTTGGCGCCCCGAGCTCGATCACGTTGCTCTCGAGAAAATCGAACGGCTCCGAGCAACACCTTCACCGCCTCCGGGCGTCTTCGCCACATGGCTCGACGGTTTGGCCCTCGGCAAGCTCAAGGGAGCCTCTTAGGGCGGCGCGTTCGGATAGAGCTGGTATGCCAGATGTCAGCTTGAAGCACCCAGTATTGGCCTCAAAGCATTGAGCCCCGACCAGCGAAAACGAATAGGTCGAGCATCGCTACGAACGTAAGCAAACGAACGCGCTTCCACCAGATTACCGTGCCGAGCAGCAGTTCTCTGAAAGACCGAGCGCCCTAGGTGTTCAGTCCAGAAGTCAATTGGATGGAATCGACCGCAAAGGCATTCTGACAGCAGATCAACAGTTCAGACGACAAGTGCCTCTCGAGCCATCGGCATGCTCGAAGCAAAAATGCGCTCCTTCGTCGCCCCGCTCAGTCCACCAGTCGATTTTGCCCGCTCGTGCAATGCGCGACGCCTCTTCGCGCAGGTGACTTGCCACCCGTGGGCCTCAACAATCACACATCTATCACTTCGAACTCTCATGAACTCAGAAAACAGTTCACAATGTATGACCCCGAAAAGCCGCCGGTTGATCTTGACCAATAACTCCGCAGCCGTCGTAATAGACCGCGTCGAAGAAATAACTGTTACGCGGTTTGGGTCTAAGATGGCTGCCAACGGGGCTGGACCTAATTTATTCACAATAGGCATTTTGAATCCGGAGGGCCGCCCTTTATAGGCAGCTTTTTTTGAAGGGGAGGTGTATGAGGGTTGGGCTGCCATATTTGGAAATCGGCGTATGAGCCATTGCCGCAGCCTAGCTTGTGATCTGGCCCGCCTAGCGTGGCGGGATTATTATGTGGGGGGGGCCGTCAATGCATGATTGGAAGAGCGAGCTCGATGCGCTCGTCGCTGAAGCGATGGCCTTCGCCAAAACCGCTCAAGGTCGAGATCGAGCAGCCAAACCAAGCGGAAGACCAACGCTCAACGTGCACGGCGGGTCCATTTATATGAGGCAAAGACTTATGCCTCGATCACGCCTAACGATTGCACATCAGCGCAATTGCCCTCCTTGTCGCTGGAATGCGTAAATCGGATTCAGCCCGCAATAGGCTAAAGTACGGAGGCAGTGGCCATACACTGGTCATAGGTTGAGAACTCGCAATTGCTCGGATATCCCCAGCTGCGTCCCTGGAGGCAATAAACGTCCTGCCGAGCCGGCGGAATGTACGAACGCCCCCGCGGAGCGGCAGTCGATCGCGATCCAAAGCCCACGAGAATGGGTAGTGCAAGCACACCGATAAAGAGAAGGTTGCGCATGAGACGTCTAGCCTCCGTTATGTTTTGAGAGGATAGAAAATCTTAGAATTTATGTTTTGATCCTGGTCAATGGCAAAAACGCTTCGAAGACAGTTTGGCCGATCGCATCGACCCAGCGAATGGCGGCCCGAGTTCGAGCAGAATTTCTACTATTTCCCAGAAAGGATTGCATTTTCCAAGCGCGACGGCAGCGCGTGCTGCAAAAAACCCTGGGGCAACACTCAATCCGAGATCGAGAACTCTCGCGCTAGGCATAAGTCGGTTTCGGACGTACGCAAATCTACCGCGCGCTTATCAAGACCAAAGGGGCGATCTCGGGCCGAGTTTGTGCCGCCGAGCGCGCTTCGCTTGAGGTGAGCGACTTAAAGGGCTTGGCAGGACTCAGGAAGATTCAGCGAGCTTAAGCTCGCCTAGGATTTCGTGATCGGCCTGATCCGGCGCAGCAGAGAATTGGCATATTCCTCACGCTCGCGCATGAAACGCTCTTGCTGTGCTTTGAAGCTCTCAACCCGCTTCGTGATCTCATCGCGTTGGCTCCCGCCATGTCGGGCAAGCTAAGGCCCATCCGACTCGACGACTTTCTTCGGCTCAGACCTGAGTTCGTACCAGAGTCTCGACGATAGACTCCGCTGAAGAGGAGGTATTGCGGAGGTTGTCATTGGTGCGTTCTCGTTCCCGGCGCGGGTGCGCCGAAACTTGTCAGCCGCGACATGGCGAGCTCGATTCGCAAAGGCTCTGTGATCGTGGGGCCATCGATCGGCGCGGTCGTTTCGAGACATCCTGGGAGACAATGCATGCCGATCCAACCTACGAGGTGGATGGCGAATCCACTGTTGCATCGCAAACATGCCGGGAGCTGTCCCGCTCACTTCAAGCCAGGCGCTCAACAACGCGACGCTGCCTATTGGTTTGGCTCTCGCCAATGCGGGACTTGCAGCTGTGCTCGAAAACCTCGCTTTGCGCGCAGGCCTGAATGTCTATCGGGGCCGGCTAACCTATAAAGCTGTCGACGAGAGTCTTGGACTTTTTCTTCTCACCGATCGAACAGGCTGCGGTATGATCCTAGGTACTCTACGGGACGTTTTCTCCCAGACTTGGGCCAGTCATCAGAGTGGCACCTTTTGCCTGCCGAGTATGAAGGGCAGCTTGGAGGTGGAAGTCCGCCACCCAGCTTGGTGACGGCGAAGGGCTAGCGAAGCGCAACGGCCGCCATCACGCCCATGGCTCCTGAATGCGGCTGCGCTGGAATGGACTTCTAGTGCCCACGCCGCACCAATCAGCAGCTAGAGCGCGCTCGTGGCGCGGTCGGGCACATCCTCCTTCCAGCGTACCGATCCAAACGGGCGCTCCAGCATGCGTCGGATACGAACGGGCTCCGGCCCGATATGGAAAGCCGTCGCCTGCTCATCTAACGCGCGCTCCGACTGGGTCCAGCGGTTGCGTTGGCGCAAATAATCGAGCCATGTCGGGCAGTGATAGCGCTCGGTCCATAGCTCGGGGTCGGCGATATCACGGGCAATTGACCAACCATAGGCGCCGTTGCGTTGCCGGTAGAGCTGCACATCCTGCATGAGGTTGTGGAAGGCTCGCGCATTTTCCGAGGCCACGCGATATTCGAGCTCAACCACCAGTGGGCCACTGCGGTAGGTTAACGGAAGTCGCACCTTGGGATCGGCAAGCATCTCGGCCTCCTCCCCCCGCTCGGTGATAGGCGGCATGCACAGCCAGCGCCCAAGAAGCGGTAAAAGCAGCATCAGTGCGGCCGAGATGAGCAGCGTGATATCGACACCGACAGCATCGGTGAGACGGCCCCAGCCCCAACTGCCAATTGCAAGGCCCCCGCAGAACGAAGCTTGCCAAGCCGCAAGCGCGCGGCCCGCAACCCAGCGCGGGGCGGAGAGCTGCACGCCAATGTTGAACAGCGTCCACACGATCGTCCATACGGCGCCCGCCAAAACCAGCGCGACGGCTGTCAAGATCGCATTGTGACTGAGCGCGACCGCCGCGATCGCACCGCTCATCGACAGTGTGCAAGCACGAACCGCAGCCTCCCCGCTCATACGCCTGCGCATCTCGCTGATGTTAAGAGCCCCGACTACTGCGCCTAACCCGAACGCACCTAACATGACGCCGTAAGTTTGAGCGCCCCCGTGCAACAGGTCGCGAGCGACGATCGGCATTAGCGCTTGGAGTCCGCTTCCGACGAGGCCGGTTATCATGGTGCGAGCTACCACGATCTTAATCGAAGGCGAATTGGCGATGTAGCGCACGCCTGAGACAATGGCGCGGCTCATGTTTTCGCGCGGCAGCCGCGACGGCTCCGCGACACGTTTCCAGAGAAACAGCGCCACTGTCAGAGGTAGATAGAGGAATGCGTTGATTGCAAAGGCCGCGCCCGCGCCTGCTGTCGCAACAACAATTCCGCCGAACGCGGGCCCAAAGCTACGCGCGATGTTATAGCTAATGCCATTCAGGGCAACGGCGGATGGCAGCATCTTCGCCGGAACCTGCTCGCTGACCGAGGAACTCCAAGCTGGTCCCATCAATGCCATGCCGCCGCCGACCACAAAGCAGAGCACCAGCAGCAGATTCGGTGTGGTAAGGCCCGAGAAATCGAGAGCAGTCAACGCTGTCGCGCCGCATAGCGCGATCGAGAGCGCAACCAGTGTCACAATTCGACGATCATACATGTCGGCGATGGCGCCGGCCGGCATAGCAATCAACATGACAGGAAGCAACAAGGCTGTCTGCACCAGCGCGACTTTATCGGCTGACGACGTCATCTCTGTCATGGCCCAAGCCGCGCCGACGCCCTGGATAAGTATTCCGAGGTTCGACAGCAGGCTCGCCAGCCAAATCCGCCGGAAAGTGGGGTAACGCAGCGGCGCGGTAATTCCATCGGCGCTGGGAGTCTGGAGATCGCAAGGAGTGGTCATTTGGATTCACAGACCGTGCGCCGCAACCTGACCGAGCTCAGTATTTCTCGCGGAACGCTGAAGTCAGATTGAACGAGCGGTTCTGGCCCGCCCTCAAACATCCGAAACTCGTGTTGCGTGCCCATTTCGTTTTTGAGTTCGCTGCTTCTGTCGCAACCCGCAAGGCTAATATCCAGATCTAGGAATGATTTGTCGCGCTCTGATTGGAGATCGTTCCGAGGTCTCTGACAGCTTTAGCATTGCTCCCGCAACGCAGTCATGTTCGATCCGGTCATCACGGCCATAGCGGCTTTCGCGTTTGCTCTCAAACGTCCGCGGCATCGGTTCACTTGGCTGCAATCCCGGTTGTCGGAGCAATGATGCTCCTCTACCTTAGAGCGAACTAGCATCACCAGATATTACAAGAGCGCTTGTGCTCGTTTCTCGCGTTATCCCCGGATAAGCGATTAAAAAAAGCGCGAAGCCTCAGAACAACGGTGCAAAGGCAGCAACTTCAATCCTCGTGAGGGGCCTCTACCGGGATCGCAAAACCAGCCTTTACGCGATCCATGACGACCATTGTCTTGAACCCTTTGATGTCAGGATTCTCGTAGAAGAAACGTCGGGTGAATTGCTCGTAATCTTCCATGGTCCGCGCCGTAATATAAAGGACGAAGTCAGCGTCCCCCGTGACGTAAAACCCGTTGACGACCTCAGCCGACGCCTTAATCGCCTTCTTGAACCTGTCGATGATGTCTGCGCGCTCACGCTCGAGACTTACGAGCACGAGCATCTGAATAGGCCGTCCCACCGCCTTTGCCGAAACAATCGAGACGTCGGCCTCGATGATGCCGGCACAGCGGAGCCTCTTCAAACGTCGTTGGCACGCAGTAGCAGAAAGCCCAGCAAGTTCGCCGATGATCTCAGATGTCAGGCGATTGTTCTTCTGCACAATCTCCAGGATGCGCGCGTCTGTTCGGTCGTATTGCATAAATCAGGCTCCAGGTGAATTCCGCTGCAAAGTGGCAAGGTCCTGCAGGAAACCGTCCACGCGTTGGTTAAAAGCGACGCAAATCTGTCGCTGACATTAGTATCCTGATTGTCAGCAGAATTTCAACAAGATGCCCGCCAAGGAATTCGAAATGGTTTTCCAAGCTGCCCGGCCCAACAGTCTCCCTCATGTCGGGCTAGCTAAGGGGCATCTCGAGAATCTGCGGCGCCGAGATTTTGTCGCGGGGAGCGCCCTGATCGATGGGCGCTGGATTGGGGGTGACCAAAGAGACGTTGTCGTCGATCCGGCAACTGGCGAAGTGATCGCCGAAGTTGCTCGTTGCGGCGCTGCCGATATGAATCTTGCGATCGACGCAGCGCAACGATCTTTTGCTCAATGGCGAGAGCTGCTGCCAGAGAGGCGGGGTGCGATTCTCAGGGCTTGGGCCTCGTTAATGCTCGCCCATGCGGAGGAGCTTGCCGTCATCCTAACTTGCGAGCAGGGCAAGCCGCTTGCGGAAGCAAGGTCGGAAATTGGATATGGTGCGGGATTTCTCCAGTGGTTTGCCGCAGAGGGAGAGCGCGCCTATGGCGAGACGATCCCAAGCCATAAGCCTGGAAGTGTGCTTCAGGTAAGGATGCAGCCCGTCGGCGTTGCGGCGGCAATCACTCCTTGGAATTTTCCTGTCGCCATGATTACGCGAAAGGCAGGCGCCGCCATGGCGGCTGGCTGCCCGGTCATCGTGAAGCCTGCACCCGAGACGCCGCTCTCGGCACTTGCACTGGCGAGGTTGGCTGAAGAGGCTGAAGTTCCGCCCGGTGTGTTTCAAGTGCTCGTCGGTAATCCAATCGAGCTCTCAAAACCTCTGTTGCGGGATGCAAGGGTGCGAGCCCTTTCGTTCACGGGGTCTACAGAAGTCGGTCGTTTGTTACTGGAAGGAGCGTCGCAGACGGTAAAAAAAGTCTCTCTCGAGCTCGGAGGACATGCCCCCTTTATTATCTTTGATGATGTCGATCTGGATAAGGCCGTCAAAGGTGCGATGGCTGCAAAGTTTGCCACGTCGGGCCAGGACTGCTTGGCGGCTAATCGAATCTACGTACAGAGAGGCATTTATAGTGCCTTTGTCGAAAAGTTTGCGGCGGCAATCACCCGGCTCAAAGTTGGTCACGGGTTGGAGTCTGCGACTGATATCGGGCCGATGACGAAGTCGTCCGTGGCCGAAAAATGCAGGGGTCAGATTAATGACGCGCTGGCAAAAGGGGCGCGGGTTGTTTCTGGGAAGCCAGACCGCGTGTTCGGGCAGAACTTCGTCTGCCCAACATTGCTGAGCGATGTCACTGACGACATGCTCATTTCGAGCGAGGAGACATTCGGCCCGGTGGCCGCAGTACTTCCGTTCGACTCCGAGGAGGAGGTTCTGGCCCGAGCCAACTCCAGTGAGATGGGCTTGGCCGCCTACGTCTACACCGACAGCTTGCGTCGAGCGCTGCGACTTTCTGAGAACATCGAGTACGGAATGGTTGGCATCAATACGGCCTCATTCACTGGGCCGCCAATTCCGTTTGGAGGTTGGAAGCAATCCGGCCTCGGTCGCGAAGGTTCCCGACATGGCATTCAGGAATACATGGAACTGAAATACGTCTGCTTCGGCGATCTGGTCGATTAGGAGAAATGGTATGAACGATATCAAGACGATCGCCGAAAAAGATCGCGCGACTGTTCTGCACCCCTTCACCCAGCTTAAGGAGTTTGCCGCCGGCAAAATTGGTGATCCGACAATCGTCACCGGCGGGAAGGGTATTCGCATCGAAGACGCCAAGGGACATAGCTACATTGATGGCTTCGCTGGTCTTTACTGCGTCAATATTGGGTACGGCCGGACCGAGGTGGCCGAGGCGATTGCGCGGCAGGCCTACAAATTGGCCTACTACCATACATATGCTGCCCACACGACCGACGAGCTGGCTATCCTGTCGGATCGCCTCGTGCGAATGGCGCCTGGTAAACCAAGCAAAGTTTTCTACGGGCTATCCGGATCAGATGCCAACGAGACCCAGGCTAAGCTAGTCTGGTATTACAACAACTTGCGCGGTCAGCCCAAAAAGAAGAAGATTATCTCGCGCGAGCGCGGTTACCATGGCTGCTCAGTCGTTTCCGGTTCGATGACCGGTATGTCGTTCTATCATGATCATATGGACCTGCCGTTTCCGGGTATCTTGCACACAGGCGCGCCCCACCACTACTGGGGTGCCGAGCTAGGTGAGACGGAAGAGGCTTTCTCTCGTCGACGTGCGGCTGAGCTAGAACAGATGATCGTGCGTGAGGGGCCGGAAACGATCGGCGCCTTTATTGCTGAGCCGGTGCTGGGTACAGGAGGGATCACGCCGCCGCCCGACGGTTATTGGCGTGAAATTCAAGCGGTGCTGCGACGCTACGACGTTCTTTTGATCGCAGATGAAGTGATTTGTGGATTCGGTCGCACCGGCGCTGAGTTCGGCAGCACTCTTTATGAAATGAAGCCCGACCTTGTAACAGTGGCCAAGGGGCTGACCTCCGGTTACATGCCACTCTCAGCGGCAATCGTTGGCGAGAGGGTCTATGCAGTCATGGAAGAAGCCGCCGATCGTGTCGGCGCATTCTCCCACGGCTATACTTATTCCGGCCATCCGATCGCGGCCGCCGCTGCTAACGCGGTCCTCGATATTGTGGAGAAGGAGGAACTAAGCGAACGGGCGAGAACCGTGGGCGCGCATTTCTTGAAGCGGCTCAAGGAGCGGTTTGCACAGCTGGAGATTGTCGGGGAAGTAAGAGGCGTAGGCCTGCTCGGTGCCGTAGAGTTCGTCGCTGATCGCCAGACGAAACGACGCTTTGATCCGCAGCTGAAGGTGGGCGCGCGCATCTCCAAGGCGGCGCGCGACAGGGGACTTATCGCGCGAGCAATGCCGCATGGAGACATTCTAGGTTTTGCTCCACCTCTCGTCGTTTCCGAACATGAGGTAGATGAGATCGTTGAACTCGCCTATCGCGCGACGAAGCAAGTGATGGACGAGCTTACGAAAGAATCGGCAATTTAAACCGGTCCCTGTATTCCGATCTGAAATAGGCTGTCTCTCCAATCGCTGATCTTCGCCAGGTTTGTTGCAGCCGGAAGGAGAGAGGCTGACGTCGCGAAGGAAGGGACTGCCGAACCGCTCAATGGCACTCCCGGGCAGCTTCGGCATCATGATGGTCGTGCTTACGGGGGGCGATCATCGCGTGACCGCGGTTTGCGGCTGCGCCGGCGTCGCCTGATAACGCGGTCGCTGCCTACCAGCAGCATCGCGAGCGTCTTGGTTAAGGGACGGGCGTGGAGTGCATGTAGGGCGCTTGTTTGCAGTGCTACGATCGTATCCTAATTGGATGGTGAAATCGTGGACAGGTAAGCCACCAGATGCGGTTTTTCCTCGCGGTTCGACGCTTCTCTGCCGTTTTTGTGCGTCGATATGGCCTTCGACGGTGTAAATGGTTTCGGCAAACGATGTAGGGCTGTGTGAGTTAGGCAAGGAGTGCCAAGATCATGAAGGATCGTGTTGGCGGTTTACATCGTGGCCTGAGCCGGCGCTCATTTGTCGACTCGGCTGCGGCTTTACTGAGCGTGCCGTTCGTTGCGAGGGCTACTGCAGTCTGGGCGCAGGAAAGGCTTGCTGGCAGCGGGGAAGTTGTCGTCTTCAGCTACGGCGGATCGTACACGCAGGCGGTGAGAAAGTACGTTTATGAGCCCTTCACAAAGGCGACGGGCATTGCTGTGGTCGACGTGACCGCTGACATTGCCGAACCTCAAGTGAGGGCGATGACCCGCGCCGGGCGCGTCGATTGGGATGTCGCCTTGATTGACGGGCAGAATTACCCGACGATGCATGATGCTGGGTTGTTTCAGCCCATTGACTATGGTTTGTGGGATGATGAAGCCCTCAAGGGGGCGCCGCAAAGTGCTCGCCTCAGTGACGCAGTGGTTGCATTCCGTTCGACGACCTTGCTCGCTTATGATGAGCGTTCCTTCCCGAAGGGAGGGCCGCAAAACTGGGCCGATTTTTGGAACGTCAAGGCTTTCCCCGGGCCGCGCGGCCTCAGCAGTGTCGCCAGGCATATGGTCTTGGCACTCGCGGCTGACGGTGTGCCAAACTCGGATCGTTGGCCACTGACCGATGACAAGGTCGAGAGGGCTCTTAAGAAGCTCTCGGAAATCAAGCCGCATGTCGCGAAATGGTGGACGGCGGGAGGCGAGCCTGTTCAAGCGTTGATCAATCGGGAGTTCGTGATGACGAGCTGCTACGATGGTCGCGCGGTGTCAGCCATTCGCCAGGGGGCGCCTATCCGCATGGTCTGGAGCGGTGGAAATCTGGTCTATGTCTATTGGACCGTGCTCAAAGGCGCGCCTAACAGCGGAAACGCACAAAAGCTGGTTGCATTCCTGAACCGGGCTCAGAATGCCGCGGCATTCACGCAGGGCACGAACCTTACAGGGCCCAATGTGAATCAGCTCCAGCATTTGCCGGCAGATCTCGTTCCGCTTCTCAGCATTACTGAGGACAATGCATCCCAATTAGTGGCTCAGGATGATGCTTGGCTCGCCGCCAAGCGCCCTGACGGCAAGACCAATGTGGATCATCTCCAGGAGCGCTGGCTGGCATGGCGGTCACAATGAGTTCAATGGCAATCGAAGGGCGAGCGCAATCCTCGCGACCTTGGCCCACGCCGTGGGCCTGGCTCTTGCTGCCTGGAAGCGTCTTCCTCGTGGTGCTCTTTGTCGTGCCGCTCACGGGGCTTCTGTTGCTTGCGTTCGGGATGCCAAATTGGACTCTCGCGAATTTTTCGCGCATCGGCGACACTCCTGTCTATCTGACTGTGATGCGTAACACGCTGGAGATCAGCGTGACAGTGACTGCGCTCGCCTTCGTGCTTAGCTATCCGATCGCCTACGCGCTCACGACGGGCGGAATGGTATTGCGCACCTTTTTGCTCATCGCGGTCGTGCTGCCCTATTTCACCAGCACTTTGGCACGGACCTTCGCCTGGATTGTTCTTCTTGGGCGCAATGGCGTCGTTAACCAGTTCCTGCTGGAGCTCGGCTGGGTGTCCCAACCAATCCCGCTGCTCTACAACCGATTTGGTGTGATCCTCGGCATGACCCACATTGTCATGCCGATGATGATCCTGCCGATGTACACGGTCATGTCTAGCATTGACCCGAAACTTATGCGCGCTGCAAGGGCGAATGGAGCGAGCCCGCTCGCCGCCTTCCTCACGATTTTCCTGCCGCTCAGTTTGCCAGGCCTGATTGCCGGGATTCTTCTCGTCTTCATCTATTGTCTCGGTTTCTACATCACACCTGCCTTGATGGGTGGGCTGTCAGACGTCATGATCACCATGGCGATCAGCTCGCAGATCCTGGAGCAACTCAATTGGAATTTCGGCGCTGCGCTTTCCGTGGTCCTCCTGCTCGCCGTTCTGAGCCTATTGTGGATTGGCTCGCGCTTCTTTCCAATTGAGCAGCTGCTGGGATTCTCAGACGGCAAGCTTAGTTCAAACGTTAATCGCCGCCAGATCGGCGCCAAAATGTTGATGCGGATCGGTTCCGCGGCAAACGCTCTTAATCGCTGGCTTCCTTCGATGAGGGGGCGAGGTGTCCCGATCCTGGCAAGCTTTCTGGCTGTACTTCTCCTGCTGCCGGTACTGATCGTTGCGTATTTGTCGTTCAGCGCCTCGTCCTACTTTGTCTTTCCGTTGCCAGGTTACTCGCTGCGCAACTACGAAGCCTTTCTTTTCGATACGCTGTGGGTGCGCGCGACCTTCACCAGCATCCGCATTGCGTTGATGGCGGTTGCCATGGCAACTGCGCTGGGCGCCATGCTTGCCTTCGGTCTGTCGCGCGGCGCCATGCCAGGTCGTGGAACTATGATCGCGCTCTTGCTGTCACCGATTATTATGCCGACCGTTATCGTAGCCGTCGCGACCTATTTCTTGCTGGCGCGGTGGGGTCTGCAGGGCACCGAGTTCGGCCTGGCACTTGGTCACGCGGTCCACGCCATCCCCTACGTGGTGGTGATTGTGGTTGCCAATCTGCGCGATCTTAACCCGAGCTACGAACGTGCGGCCCGCAGCCTTGGTGCCGGGCCTTGGGCCACCATGCGCACAATCGTCGCACCGCTGGTCCTGCCGGCGCTCATCGTTGCTAGTTTCTTTGCGTTCCTGGCCTCGTTTGACGACGTTGTCTACGTGCTGTTCCTTGGCATCGGAAAGATCACGACCTTGCCGATGCGCATGTGGGAAGGAATCCGGCAGGACATCAGTCCCACCATTGCTGCCGTAGCCACGCTGCAGATGCTGCTTGCGACGATCGTGATCGTCGTCGGTACCCTGCTGAGACGGCAAAAATAGACCTGACGGCCCTGACTGGGTCGGAGGGTCAAACGAGAACCAACGACGAATTCCCTAGGGAGCTGAAATGTTGATGAAAGCGACCGTGAACGGAGCTGACGCGAAAACCGCAGGCATTACGCTGCATAATTTGCAGAAGCGTTACGGCAGTGCGATGGCCGTTGACGATGTCAGTCTTTCCGTATCACCCGGAGAGTTCATCTCCTTGTTGGGGCCCAGCGGATCGGGAAAGACAACGACCCTGATGATGATCGCCGGCTTCGAGATGCCGGACAGCGGTCGGGTTCTGTTGGGAGACAAGGATATCACGCGTCTGCCGCCTCATCGTCGAGAACTTGGCGTGATATTCCAGAACTATGCACTCTTTCCGCACATGACAGTCGCGGAGAACGTTGCGTATCCGCTTCGGATGCGGCGTATGGCAAAGGCGGAGATCGAAACGAAGGTGCATCGCATCCTCGATCAGGTGCATCTCGGTGCCTTGGCCTCCCGCTACCCCCACCAAATGTCCGGCGGTCAGCAGCAGCGAGTGGCGATTGCGCGGGCACTGGTTTTCGATCCGCCCGTTCTTCTGCTCGACGAACCCTTGGGCGCGCTGGACAAGAAGCTGCGCGAGCATCTCAGGAACGAGATCAAGACGTTACACAAGGAGGTCGGCAAGACGATGATCTACGTCACGCACGACCAGGATGAGGCGCTTGCTATGTCCGACCGTGTCGCGGTGATGCACGAGGGCCGGATCCGCCAAGTCTCGGCGCCGAAGGAGATCTATCGCAGGCCGGCCGATTTGTTCGTGGCGGGTTTCGTGGGTGAGGTCAATCTCATCCCTGTTAAGCTCAAGTCCGGAATCGTGCACGGTCCTGCGGGCGAATGCCTTCCCTCTCCGCCGTGGCAGGATGCGGATAGGGATGCGACTCTGTGCGTGCGCCCGGAACATTTGCATCTGGAAGCGAGCGCCGGTTCATCCGGCGGAATTCAGGGACGCATTAGCGGCATGACGTTCGTTGGCGATGCGACGGTCCTGGAATTCCGGAGCGAAACGGGATTGCAACTGCTATCGAAGGTGCTGAACGTATCGGACCATTCCATGGAGGTGGGCGATCCCTGCGTAGCCTCTTGGGTTGCGAACGACGCAACAATCCTGACAGATTAACTTGCCCGATTAGCCGCATCGAACTTTGGCCCTGGTTTGTAATCTGGCGCCCGCCTCGCAATCCAGATGCGTAAGCGCGGGGTCTTTCGCAGCCGTCTCTTTTTTTGTCGCTCTGCCCGCGATCTAGCGATGTGCTTCGCGGCGGTGCGATGTAAGTCACACGAGGAGCCTCTCCAATGAACGGCGCTGAAAGTCTGGTTCGTACGCTCGTTGCCGGAGGCGTGGACACCTGCTTTGCAAATCCAGGCACCTCCGAGATGCACTTTGTAGCGGCCCTCGACCGCGTCGATGGTATGCGCTGCGTGCTCGTACTCTTCGAGGGAATCGCTACCGGTGCTGCGGACGGTTATGCGCGTATGGCCGAAAAGCCAGCCGCCACTCTTTTACACCTTGGCCCAGGCTTGGCGAATGGCCTCGCCAATCTGCATAACGCCACCAAGGCGTCCAGCCCAATCGTCAATATCGTGGGAGATCACGCAACCTACCATCTCAATTATGATGCACCGCTCACGTCAGATATTGAAGGGGCAGCGAAGCCGTTTTCTGGCTGGGTCCGTACCTCCCCCTGCGCGACGCGTGTTGCGGCTGATGGCGCCGCCGCCATCGCGGCGGCGCGCACCCCACCCGGTCAGGTCGCAACCCTCATTCTTCCAGCCGATACCGCCTGGAATGTAGCCGGTGGCCCCGCTGCTGTGGCCGAAGCACCCAAAAGAATACGGGTTTCGCAGGATCGCATCAAGGATGTTGCCAAGGCACTCCGTTCCGGCGAGCCCGCGATGGTCCTGCTGGGGGGACTTGCGCTCCGGCAGCGAGGCCTTGATCTGGCAGGGCGCATATGTGCCAAGACAGGTGCAAAAATCACGGCGCAAACATTTGTTGGCCGCATTGAGCGTGGCGCTGGACGCGTTCCGGTCGATCGCCTTCCGTACCCCGTCGACCAGGCGCGTGCGACACTTGCGGGACTTAAGCATCTTGTCCTGGTAGGTAGCCGCATCCCGGTGGCCTTCTTTGCCTACCCCGACAAGCCAAGCTTGATGGCTTCTGAGGACACCGACTTTTTGACGCTTGCGCGTGGTGAAGACGACGCATTGGATGCGCTCGAGAGACTTGCGGACGAATTGGATGCTCAATCAGTTCCGAGTCAGGCCGCGAAGCTGGCGCCGCCGTCGTTAGCCATTGGGGCAATTACCGGCGCCAGCCTCGCGCAGTCACTCGGCGCGTTGATTCCCGAAAACGCGATCGTGGTCGATGAATCGATCTCGACTGGCGGTGGCTTTTTCGCTGCAACCTGGAATTCGCAGCCACATACTTGGCTCCAGAACATGGGCGGATCGATTGGACTTGGCATGCCCATGGCCACAGGCGCTGCGATTGCCTGCCCGAGTAGACCTGTGCTCAACCTGCAGGCGGATGGCAGCGCGATGTACGCCATTCAATCACTGTGGACCCAGGTCCGTGAGGGCCTCAACATTACGACGGTGCTGTTCAATAACCGATCATACGCTTGCCTCAGAGATGAACTGGCCAAGGTGGGGGCGCAGAATGTCGGGCGCAAGGCTTTGGATATGCTCGATCTCAGCCGGCCTGACATCGATTTTACCGGATTGGCAAAAAGTATGGGTGTGGCGGCGGCCCGGGTGACCACGATGGATGAATTCAATATCGAGGTGGCGCGCGGACTTGCGACGCCCGGACCTTATCTGGTCGAAGTACTGATCACCTAAGCGGTCAGGTCCTCCGCCCTAGGCGAACATCGACTGGCGCTTAGGCCCATGTGCTATTGATTGAAGAAGCTCGTCGAGGGTGAGAGGCTAATTTGATTGATTGCGAGCAGCGAAGTAGCTGTAGCGCGGCGATCTGGATGGAAAGTCGCGGCAATCTGGATGGCGGGTCAGTGTCACGACGGAGAGATGATTGCGGCACAGAATGTCGCGCGCAAGAGTTTTGTTGAAGTCCGGCGATCCATCCTGATCGCCGCGCTACAGAGTAGCCGCGACGAAGCTTTCAAATCTGCTCCTGGCGATAAATTCTGCCATGTGAGGACGACACGGAGATTGTGCCTGCGATGTTGCGGCGCGCCATCCCACACAAATGTCTTGCCGATCGGGCTGCTCATTGCCTCGAGCGTGGCCTGCGAATAATCGCCAGGCTTTTTGGTTTATGCTGGCATGGCATGCATTGTTTTCGAGCCGCTCGCGTGTTCGAGCCGAGGCGACAATTTGCAGTCCACCTGAGGCTCGCTGCAGTCGGGTCGGTGATGGAGCGGAGGAGCCGGTGTACACTCCAGGCTAGTTGCCGTGTAGGCGCAAGCCTTCGAGGATTCGATCTCGAAAGCTTGCAATCTCAGCTCCGGCGGCACCGAACCTTTGTTCAGCGCTTTGGGCTTCGCGGTTCAGCACTAATAGCGCCGGCAATCGATTTGACTTCCAAATAGTCCTCCAGGCCGAAGCGACCCCATTCGCGACCGTTACCCGATTGTTTGTACCCGCCAAACGGAGCCGCGCGGTCAAGTGATGCGCCCTGCAGGTATATGTTGCCTGCGCGAATGAAGCGACCTACGCTGCGCGCGCGATCGATTGAGCCGGAGAATACGTAACCGGCGAGACCATAGGGGGTATCATTGGCAATTCGAATTGCGTCGTGCTCATCCTTGGCGCCAATGATGGCAAGTACAGGCCCGAAGATCTCCTCCCGCGCGATGGTCATCTCGCTCGTAACGTTCGCGAAAATGGTAGGTCGAATGTAAAACCCTTTTTCGATGCCTTTTGGCAGGCCAAGGCCGCCAGTGATCATCGTGGCTCCCTCGTCCATGCCTTTTTGAATTAGTCCTTGAATTTTGTCCCACTGGCCGCGGTTTACCACAGGACCCATCTGTGTACCGGCGGCGCGGGGATGGCCGACCTTGTACCTGTCCGCCACCGTCTTCGCGATCTCTGCGACTTCCGCCATTCTGGACTTCGGCACAATTAGCCGCGATGGCGCGTCGCAAGATTGGCCGGAGTTAAGGAAAATCGTCTCGACGCATCCGCGAACTGCCTTGTCGAAATCGGCATCATCAAGAATAACGTACGGAGACTTGCCTCCCAGCTCTTGGCTTACGCGCTTGACAGTATGGGCCGCTCGGCTCGCAACGTCGATTCCCGCTCGCGTCGATCCGGTGAACGAGATCATATCGATGTCTCGATGCTCGCTCATAGCAGCACCCACTTCAGGGCCTAAGCCGTTAATCAGATTGAATACCCCCTTCGGTACGCCAGCTTCATGAAGGATCTCCGCGAATATTAGGGCACAAGTCGGGGCGAATTCGGACGGCTTGAGAATCATAGTGCAACCGGCAGCGAGCGCTGGTGCTACCTTGCAAGCTATTTGGCTCATAGGCCAGTTCCAAGGCGTGATCATTCCCACTACGCCGATAGGCTCACGAAGCACAGCCGCACTGCCAATTCGCTCCTCGAACGAGTAGTTCTTGAGCACGTCGAGCGTGGTCGCGAGATGGCCGATGGCGGAATTAGCCTGCATCTGCTCTGCCATCTCTAACGGGGCGCCGATCTCGTCGGAAATGGCGTCGCCGATCTCTTTGGCGCGACCTTTGTAGATATCGATGATGTTTGCGAGCAGGCTTAAGCGCTGCTCGCGCGTGGTCTGAGAAAAGTACTCGAACGCGCGCCTAGCCGCGATGACCGCCTTATCGACGTCTGCCCTTGAGCCAAGCGTGACCTCATACATCTCCTCTGCGGTTGCTGGATTGATCGTACGCATTGACTTCAGCGCGGCGGGATCGATCCAAGCGCCATCAATGTAGAATTGCATTCGATTGACCATGTGATCCTCCCGACGATGGTGTAATCTGGACAGTATCGCGACGTGAATAGCCAACCGGTGCGACTTCAGTTGCGCTTCGCGTCTGATGGCGGCTCCCTAAAAACGGCGGTTCGCTCCTCGTCGAGCGGGCCACGCCAGGGAGGAAGACGCCTATGAGGAAGGTTTGAGGGTCCGACATGCCTGGTGCCGTCATGTTTCCTTGAGCCAAGCTCGAGCGTGCGAAGCTGCGTTCACCTTCGCATGCCTTGAATCATCTGCCGATGAACCTGGCGAGTGCGACATAGCACCATCTCCTTCCAATCGGCTCTATCCGGATAGTAGTGCTGCTTCACACGCCGGCGAATGTCACGCCCAAAGTCGGTTTGAATCTGAGCCTGACCGTAGGCATATAGCCAATGGTCAGCGCGCAACACTGGTCTGGCCGCCTCCGGAGGGTAGGTTCCAAACTCTAGGCAAACGTAGACGTGGCGATCACCCAGGAGCCGCTGCCAATAGTCGTCTTGCGTGCCATTCAGTACCAAGGCCGATGAGGTGCCGAGATCTGGTGAAGTGACTGAATGGCCGAATATGTCGCGCGCCCGCTGATATCCAGTCATGCCTGATGCCTGCTCGCATTGCAGCTCACCATAGCCATATGGTCCGAGGCCTGTGTGATAGTCTACGATCAAGACTAGCTGACGCGACGCGATACTGTAGTCCGACACGATTCGTTCGAGCGTTTGGCGAGCTACGCTGGGGCCGAAGCCGCCAAAGAACATTCCTGTCGGATGTCGATACTGACCGCTGGTCCGTGCCTTTCGGTAGGCGATTTCACCGTAGGCTGCCCGGTACCTTTCAATCGCTGCTTCGGCCGCCGCAAAAACAGGCCCATCCAAAGCACTTGGTACGAGACTATCCGCGATTGCGTCGTATCCGTCGTTTTGAGGAAGGGGAGCCGCGAAATCGATGAAATTCCTATTGAGGTCGCAACCTTCTTGCGTAACGCGCCGGTCCCATGCGAACCCGTATGGGTTGATGGCATGGATTAACAAGGTGGCTTCATCAGACTTCAGCTGGTCGTAACCACGCTCGGCCAACCAGTCGATCTGGGCTGCGGATCCACAATATCCTTCGGCCCCGTGCGTAGCCGATATGAGAACCCCCACTTTCGAGGCCTCCCGATCACCAAACCAGGCAACATCGGTCGAGAGCTCTTCTCCACCGGGCCCATAAGCGGGGGATGGATAAACCCGGGCCTCACCGACGGCGGCTTTGCGGACGTAGTCCCGAAACTTGTGACGAGCTTCGAAGTAATTCGATGCGAAATGCTTATTCGCTGCATTGAGAATGGCGTCGTCCATGAGCATTCCGATCATCATTCAAGACATAGCGGAGATAGTCGATCATCTATACTTGTCGGACTCAGAGTTACTGAGCCGAACGCAACTGGTCTCTCCGGGGCAGATCAGCGCCAGACTTACCTGAAGCAGTTCGCAGTTTTTCAGCGTTTACGCCCGGCGGTCCGGGTAATGAATGCACGAGCGGCTCGGACTCCGACTTTCGTCTGGGGCAAAGGGAGGCGAATTGACGCGAGGGGGCAGCTCACTCCTAGAGCGTGGCTACCCAGAACCTTGCCCTCAAGCGCGATGGAGCCCATTTGCGTCTGATTTGGTACAATGCGCCGATCATTTTGCAGGATTCTGCCTCAATGGGCGGAATTTTCGCAAGATCAAGGCCCTTATCGATGCAATATAGTCGCTGCGGAGCTTTCTGCGTACGGGGCACCCGTGGTGACCCGCAATGGAAGCGGTGATCATTCAGACGGCGTGTGACAAAATGGCGAGGGACCTGTCCTCCTCACGTTATCTCTCGTCCTGATTTCACCGATGGCATTTATAGGGCGGTGACGAAGATTGGGGCACTTGTTTATTGCGTGAAAAGAACCGGGTGTATGCGCCTTGGGCAGGCTCCTGGATCGAGAAGGGAGAACGATGATGACTAAAGCGCTCTATGTGAAGAGCGAGGACATGGTATTTGCGCAGATGCATGGCGACGCCGGTGGCTCCGCGAGTGTTTGCCAATTGGTCGGTCCAGAAATCAGCAAGACGATCGATGCTGGCATCGCCACGTACGACGGCTGCTCGATTGAACGCAAGGTGAATTATGATGAGACCATCGTCGTGCTTGGTGGAATATTTCGGCTTCTCACCGGCGAAAACTATGGCCGTGTCATTGAAGCGAAGTTCGGCGATGTAATTTGGCTTACTAAGGGAACCCGCCTGAAGTACCAAGGGGACAACGCCAAGGTATTTTATGCTCGTCATCCTGTTGATTGGCGGAGCCGCAGCGAGGCGAGCGAGGACGATAAGCCCCTGAACGACGTCTATCATTTCCGAAGCACGGACATGATCTATTCACAGATGCAAATCTATTCGGGCGGCTATGCATCTACCTGCAGCCTCGTTACCCCAGAGATCAGTAAATCACTTGGTGCGACGATCGCAACCTTCAACGGTAGCTCGGTCAACTGGACGACGGAATATGACCAGATCTCGGTCGGGCTTGGTGGAGTGATGCGGATTCGCACAGGTGACAACTTTAGCCAGGCAATCGACGCACAGTTGGGGGACGTGGTTTGGCTGCCGAAAGGGACTCCTCTGAAGTACGAAGGCGAGAGAGGGATCATGTTTTTCGTCCCGTACCCGGTTGACTGGCGTCTGCGAAGTCAGCCGGTTAGGCCGAAGCCGTGGCCAGCATCGGTTCGATAAGTCTATCCGATGAGCCTGTGGGAGCTCAGTAGGGCTATGCTGAGCTCCCAATCCACCATGCCGTCGCTAGGCTTGCGGTCATTTCGCATGTTGGTGCCCAGCCGTGGCGAAGTACAGCGGAGCTAAGCGCATGTCGCAAGCGTTACAAATCAATACTGGAACAGATGACCTACTGGCGGAGATCCGTGATCGCGTGGGTGTGATTACGCTCAACCGACCGCATGCGCGGAATGCTATCTCCCAAGGAATGAAAGTCGCCTGGAGCAAGCTGATCAAGCGATTTGCTGACGATCCACACGTTGGTGCGATCCTGATTACTGCCACAGGGACTGCCTTCTGTGCCGGAGGCGATGTCAAAGGCATGGGGCAGAGTTGGGCTACAGTTGAAGCAACATTCGAAGATCGGGTGGCCGACTTGCGGGCTGACCAGCGGAAGCTAGTTGGTGAGCTGTTCGCCGTGAGAAAGCCAACCGTTGCGGCGCTTCCGGGCGCTGCTGCGGGCGCGGGCCTTGCGATTGCACTGGCCTGCGACATCCGCATTGCTTCGCAGACGGCCATCTTGACCACCTCATATGCGAAGGTCGCATTGTCGGGCGATTGCGGTATAGCCTGGCTGCTGACGAAGCTGGTTGGGGTCTCCCGCGCGCGCGAACTGATGTTGCTGTCCGAGCGCATCGACTCGCGGCGGGCAGAAGCGCTGGGCCTCCTCAACCGCGTGGTGGCAGACGCGGAGTTACCCCAATCCGCGTTTGAGCTTGCGGCTTCACTCGCCCAGGGGCCCACATTCGCGTTTAGCTGTATCAAGGACAATCTGGATCACGCGGCGGCGTCCGACCTTTTCGAGTCGATGGACCATGAGGCCGAGAACCTGATAAAAGCGGAATTAACGCTCGATCACAAAGAGGGCGTGCGGGCCTTTGCGGAGAAGCGAAAACCCGTGTTTCAGGGACGTTGAAGGATCGATCTCACTTCTGAGCAGGCAATCTTTGGGAGGGCAGCGATGATGGATCATCTGCTGCGCTCGCGATGACGCACCCAGAAGCGAACCTTGCTGGCGGCGCGGCGCGGGGTGCTAGGGGATGCTCGAGACCTCTCGCGCAAGCCTGCGAGCTATGCTCTATTCCACAAGGAGCGATGCTCAACCGGTAAGTTTTGCATCGCCAGGAGCGCGACCGAGAGAACGCTTTTCTCCGCTTATCGGAGAAAATTCGAAGGCGCGCCCGGTCACGGCCAACATCCTACTTTAAGATCCGGCCCTTAGCTAAGTTGAGCCTGATTACGACGGCGACCGCGACAACCCAGCTTCCGGGCGCAGAAAAACTTCGCGATTTTGAACTATATCGCAGAATTTCGGCTTCGTTCCGTTTGGAATCGGGATTTTTGAATTCGGCGCCTGGTATATTGCCAACAATCAACAATCGGCGCGCTGTTCGCAACTAGGAAGCATCGATGGATCTGAATTTTACCGCTGACGAACTTGCGTTCCGCGACGAGGTTCGGGCATTCTGCCGCTCCGCAATCCCTGCAGATATCCGCGAAAAGCTGATTGCGGGCCGGCATCCTAGCAAGGATGATAAGGTGCGCTGGACGCGCATTCTGGCGCAGAAGGGGTGGGCCGTACCGCACTGGCCCATCGAGTACGGCGGCAAGGGATGGACACCAGTCCAGCAGTACATCTTCGGCGAGGAAGTGAGCCAGACGCCGGCGCCGGAGCCGGCCGGTAGCGGCATCAACCTGGTTGGGCCGGTTATCTATACTTTCGGCAACGAAGCGCAGAAGAAGTACTTTTTACCGCGCATTGTAAACGTCAACGATTGGTGGTGCGAGGGCTTCTCCGAGCCGGGAGCCGGTTCCGATCTAGCCTCGCTCAAAACCCGGGCCGTGCGTAACGGCGATCATTACATCGTCAATGGCCAGAAAATCTGGACGTCCTTGGCTCAATATTCCAACTGGATCTTCTGCCTGGTTCGGACGGATCCTGACGCCAAGAAACAGCGGGGCATCTCCTTTCTCCTGATCGACCTGAAGTCGCCGGGCGTCACCGTGCGTCCGATCCAGCTGTTCGACGGCTATCCCGAAGTTTGTGAGGTTTTCTTTGACGACGTGCGGGTGCCTGTCGAGAACCTCGTCGGCGAGGAAAATCGCGGCTGGGATTACGCCAAGTTTGTTCTTGGCAACGGGCGCGTCACGATTGCTTGTGTTGGCCTTTCCAAGGAGCGTATCCGGCGCATCAAGGAACTTGCTTCACGCACCCGCGTCGGGGGCGAGCGGCTCATCGACCGGGCCGATTTCCGCAAGAAGATTGCTGCCGTCGAGATCCAGCTCAAGGCGCTCGAGATGACGCAGCTCCGCGTCGTGGCCAACCAATCGAAGCTCGAGAGGGGTACGCAGGACCCCGCAAGCTCGATCCTCAAGATCAAGGGTTCGGAGATCCAGCAGGCGACCGCCGAGCTTCTGATGGATGTGATCGGCCCTTACGCTCTGCCCTATCAATCAGAGGAGGAGTTTCAGCGCGGGGAGCCGGCGATCGGTCCCGATTGGGCTGGACCGATTGCGCCCGCTTATTTCAACGGACGTAAGGTGCCGATCTATAGCGGCTCGGATGAGATCCAGAAGAACATCATCGCCAAGGTCGTCCTTGGCCTCTGACGCTTCAGCAAAACGCAAAGCTGCTGACTGCGCGGGGTTCTAACCGGTTTGAGGGGCGAAGATGTGGCCCCGTTTCAGGAGGGTTTTCTAGTGGATCTTGATCTTTCCGAGGAGCAGCGGCTCCTTAAGGATGGCGTCGAGCGCTTGATGCGTGAGCATTATAGCTTTGAGGACCGCCGCAAGTACCGGACGGAGAAATTGGGATTCAGTGAAGCGATGTGGGCGCGCTATGCTGAGCTCGGGCTTCTCGGGCTGCCATTTGCCGACTCCCATGGCGGACTCGGCGGCGGGGCCGTCGAGACCATGATCGTCATGGAAGCTTTCGGCAAGGCGCTTATCCTTGAGCCATATTTCGCAACCGTCGTACTCGCAGGCGGCATCCTGCGTCATGGGGCGAATGAAGCGCAAAATTCGAAGCTCGTCCCCGCCATTGCGGAAGGTCGGATGAAACTCGCCTTCGCGTACGCCGAACCTCAGTCGCGATATGACCTCTTCGATGTTGAAACCGAGGCCAAGAGGGACGGCGAGGGTTGGGTGCTCAATGGGACCAAGGGTCTTGTCCTCCATGGCGATGCCGCGGACAAGATCATCGTGTCGGCGCGAACGGCGGGGCGCGCGCGAGAAAAGGACGGGATTGGCCTTTTCCTGGTTGACGCTAACGCGCCCGGCCTTATGCGTCGCGCCTATCCGACGCAAGACGGGCTGCGCGCGGCCGAGATCACGCTTCAGAACGTACGAATCGCGGGGGCTGACGTTATCGGCGACCCGGCTGGCGCTTTCCCCATTATCTCACGCGTAGCAGACGAAGCGATTGCGGCCTTGTGCGCCGAGGCCATCGGCTGCTTCGCTGAAATGCATACCATCACCGTCAATTACTTGAAGACGCGCAAGCAGTTCGGCACGACAATCGGCTCCTTCCAGGTGCTTCAGCACCGCGCGGTCGATATGTTCGTCGAATTGGAGCAGTCGCGTTCCATGGCGACGTACGCCACCATGATGGCGGCAGAGAGCGATGTGACCGAGCGTGAGCGGGCGCTCTCCGCCGCAAAAGCGCAGATCGGTCAGTCGTCCAAAGCGCTCGGACGGCAGGCTATCCAGCTCCATGGTGGCATCGGTATGACCATGGAATACAGCATCGGGCACTACTTTAAGCATGTGACGATGATCGACGCGTCATTCGGCGATACCGACCACCATCTTCAGCGCCTCGCCTCGCTCGGGGGCCTCTTCGGCGATCAAGCAATCCAAAGATAGGACCGGGACCTCGTCCAAACGAGACGCCAGCGTTACCCAATACAAGAACCTACGGGCTAAACATGCAAGTTGATCGTGTGCTGCAACAAGACCGCCTTCAGCAGGGAACGGCGGATAGGATCAGCCAGCTTTTTCGGCCAGAATCCGTCGCGATTGTAGGCGCCTCCCAGAAGGGAGGCTTCGCGACCGAAATCCTCACGAATATCAAGAAATGGGGTTTCTCAGGCGAGGTCGTTGCGGTGAACCCGCGTTACACGCAGATCGCGGGCGTGCCATGCTATCCGAGCTTGAAAGCCATCCCTCATCCCATTGGCCTGGCCATGGTCGCCATTCCAAGCAAGGCCATTCCCGAAGTGCTCGAGGATTGCGAAGCCGCAGGTGTGCGAGCGATTCAGATCATCTCTAGCGGATTTGCCGAGCAGGCCGGGGAGGGGGAAAGTAAGCAACGCTGGCTTATGGAGTGGGCCGCACGAACCGGCATCCCAGTGGTCGGTCCAAACTGTTTTGGGTTGATGAACGCGGCCAATCAGTTCATGGCGGTCCCGCTGGACTTTCACACCATGAAGGCAGGGGGAATTAGCTCCATCCTGCAGAGCGGTACCCTCGTCTATAGCCTGATCGTGCCACTGCTGGCTCGTGGAATCGGCATCGGCCGCGTGGTCACTGTGGGCAATGAGGCATGTCTCGATGTGGCAGATTTCATTGACTATTTTGTCGACGACGAGGAGACGCGCGTCATCACCTCGTACTGCGAGCAGATCAGGCGGCCGGTTGAATTTATCAAGGCCTGCGAGCGCGCGGCCGACAAGGGCAAGCCCATTGTGATGATCAAGGTTGGCCGCTCTGAAAAGGCCCGCCAAGCGGCATTGGCTCATACCGGCTCCCTCGTAGGTTCAGACGTGGCGATCGATGCCGTCCTGAAACGATTGGGTGTCAACCGGGTCGATACCGTTGACGATCTGATCGAGACCGCGGTTGCGCTGTCTTCGACGAAGCGGCCGCGCGGTCGCCGCGTCGCGTTCGCATCTTTCTCTGGTACCGCCGCCGGCATTCTGTCCGACGTCGCCGATTCCTACGGTATAGAATTTCCGCCGCTGCCCGCACCGGCGAAGGCTCGGCTGGAGAGGGTCTTTCCCGAGTTCGGCAATGTCGGCAATCCCCTCGATCTCACCGCACAGGGCGGCTATGACACGCACATCATCGATGAGTCGCTGAGCACACTTGCCACCTGTGGCGCGTATGACATGGTCATCTGGGGCCGCGGCTTCCCTTCCTGCCTGGATATGGGATCAGCTCTCGGGAAAGCCTTAACGCGGGCTGCAGCGGCGGCACCAGAGGTTGTCTTCCCGATATTGAGCCTCCCCGGCGGCCATTTCTACAGCTCTCTCGATCCAAAGGATCCGATGATCGAGCCGAAGGCCGAATTCAACGGCATGCCGTTTTTGCAGGGTCTAGCTCCTGGGCTGAAGGCGCTCTCTGCTCTGATGGGCTATGCTGAGTTCCAACGCGGCCGTAAACCTGGTGATCGCCTATCGGCCCAGTGGGGCCGGCGCAGCGCTTGCTATTCTGAGGCATTGCGCATCATGCGCGAGGCGAAAGACGACGTTCTGACGGAGCGTGAGGGCAAGCGTCTCCTCGCGCTCTACGGAATTCCCGTGACGCGCGAAGCGCTGGCAACGCGGGCGGATGAGGCGGCGCGCATTGCACGGACGCTTGATTTTCCGGTGGTGATGAAAGTCGAATCGGCCGAGATCGTGCACAAGACGGACGTTGGCGGCGTCATCTTAAATATTCCCTCAGCCGAAAAAGCAGCGGAGGCGTTCGAGCAAATCGTGGCTTCGGTCCGGTCCCACCGCCCTGAAGCGAAGATCGCCGGCGTCGTCGTGCAAGAAATGGCCAAATCTGGGCCGGAAATCATGATGGGCGCAACTTTCGATCCACAATTCGGGCCCGTCATCGCCTTCGGATTGGGCGGAATCTGGGTTGAGGCGCTTAAAGATGTGCAGGTGCTGCTGCCGCCCTTCGATGCGGCCGACGTGCAATTGGCAATCGGGCGGCTACGCGGTGCGAGCGTTCTGCGTGGTGCGCGGGGCGGCGCCAAGGCAGACTTGGAGGGACTGGCCGACTGCATTGTCAAGTTCGGGACCCTCTGCACCGATCTGGCCGACGAGATCGGCGAGATTGACATCAATCCCATCATCCTTTCTGCCAGCGGGACTGGGCTAGTCGCCGTTGACTGCCTCATCACCAGAAAGAAGCTCAATGGAGTTTGACGAGCGAGCCGGCGATTAGCTGCAAGGTTTGGTTCGACCAGTGAGATCGCCAAAGAAGGATATTACCGCTGGTCGGGATGAGAGGCGGCGTGAAGTGATCGTTCTTAGCTAGAAGAGAGACTCCAAGCATGCTCGTTGCTGGGTTTCTCTCCGCAAGCAACGTAAGCAGTCGAAGCTCTATTAGTTCCGGCTAGGCCTTGGCGCGGGAAAAGTTCACATGGCAATCAACTATGAGCAGCTGATGGCCATGAAGAGACTCGACCAAAAATACAGCTATAGCGATCGCGATGTGCTGCTTTACGCTCTTGGTATTGGCATGGGAGCTGATCCCCTGGACGAGAAGGAGCTCGTTTTCGTCAACGAGGCCACAGTGACGGCGCGGCCACTGGAGGTCGTTCCGACCTTTGCCTCAGTCGCCGCCGGCTTCGCTGAACCTGGTGAATTCAATCTAAACCCCATCGCGTTGGACGGCGAGCGGGACATCACATTTCACGGCACGCTTCCGCCGGCTGCGCATATCACGGCGGACTCTTTCGTGATCGCCGTCTACGACAAGGGCAAGTCACAAAGGAGCAGTCATCCGCTTCCAAACGGTACTGAAGAGGAGCCATGGAGAACCCCTGGCGACCCTGGTGACTTCGTATTTTGCGCGTGGCGATGGCGGCTTTGGCGGGTACCGACGGTCAGCCCGAGCCACACCAAATGCCGAGCCGAGCGCCCGACCGGACATTTCCCACGCGCCCCGATCAAGGGCTGATCTACCGGCTTTGCGGTGATCGCCATCCGCTGCATTCCGAACCGGAGTCCGCCAAGCAATTTGGGTTTCCGAAGCCAATCCTTCACGGCATGTGCACCTACGGAATCACCTGCCGCGGCATTCTGCAGACCTATGCCGATTATGATCTCAGCGCCTTCAGGCGGCATGCGCGTTTTTCATCACCACTCTACCCCGGGGAGACCATGACGCTGGAGATGTGGAAGGATGGCAACGTGATCTCGTTCGAAGCGAGCGTGAAGGAGCGCGGCGTCAAAGTTGTCAAGAACGGCATGACATTGCTTGACTGACAACCTGCCCCCGCCGATTTATGCACTGCTTGTGCCGGTTAGTTGGCTACGCTCATGCGTAATTATACGCCGAACAACATAGTTCTGCATAACGAGGGGGAGCGTCCTGACCAAAGGGGACTCCGGGAATTATTCCGGTAGCGGCCCGAGCCGTCGCCTCGTTCTCCGGTTGACGGCGACATTGCTCAGCCTACCGAGATTATTGCCAACACCACAAGAGCCTGGGCGCAGGAAAAGCTTCCCGGCAGCGGCGAAGTCGTCGTCTTCAGCTATGGCGGCTCCTTTACCCAAGGTGTTCGGCGATCCGTCTATGAGCCGTTCACGAAGGCGACCGGAATAAAAGTCGTAGATGTGGTGGCCGATTTAGCGGAGCCCCAGGTCAAGGCGATGCACACCAGGCTGGCCGCGTCGATTGAGACATTGCCCATATCGAGGCGGAGGCCTATTCGGCAATGCACAAAGCCGGGATGATCGATTACAGTCTATGAGATCAAGAAGCGCTTGAGGGCGCACCGCCGCATACACGTCTCAAAGAAGCGGTCGTAGGGACCAAGGGGTCTCGACACTCTCTTCGGTAAGCACGCCATCCAATTTGCGCTCCTGGCCGCCGATGTCGCACATAGGGGATGTCTGGTCCCTGACAGACGACAAGCTCGATCGCGCGCTTGCAAAGCTGAACGAGATCGAGCCGTACATTACCAAGTGGAGCGCGGGCGGCGCAGCGCCCCAGCTCTTGATCAACCGAGAATATGCTATGGCGGGCGCGTTCGATGGCCGATTGATTGCCGCGATCCGCCAGGGCGCGCCGATCAGCTTTGTCTGGGAGCGAATCTACGTCACCTACACATACATGACGGTTCAGAAGGGGGGCCCCAATACAGGCAACGCGCAAAGGCTGATCGTCTTTCTGAAGCGCGCGCAGATCGTGGCCGGCTGGAGGCAGGGTACCGGCCCTGGGCAAAATACAAATCAGCTCAAGTACCTGCTGGCCGAGTTGATCCCGCAGGTCAGCGTGAATTCGCAGAACGCTTCGAAGTGCATCATTGATGACGCCAACTGGCTCGCGGAAATGCCACCAGATGGCAAAACCAATGCAGATCACATCCAGGAGCGTTGGCTGGCATGGCGGACGCGCTGAGCTCAATCGCATCAGCCACCTGGCGGAGTCCTCGCGAGCTTGGTTCGTACAACCGGCCTTGCTGCTCCTTGCTACTCGCGAAAGTCAGTTAACTTCCTGTTGCTCCGGCAAGGTGCGGCGGCGCTCCAGTGCCTATCGCGCTAGAGTGTTAGAGAACAGCTTCAAAGGCGAATCTTCTTATGGCAAGTGAGCAAGCGCAAAAGACCCTCATCAGCTGTGTGATCACGGCAACCGGACTGAGTTTTCATATCTATACCCGCGGTCCCACCGCCAGCGCTCGATGTCGATCGACCTCTATCGTGATCTGATGGATCGCATCCGCCCGCCATCGTTTTATCAATCTCATCATTGAGCGCAACGCTGCATCGCGCCTTCGGACGAGCACCGTAAGGTCGCTAGCCCTGGCACGAGGCTAATGCTGTCCGAAAAGCAGGTGTAGGATATCGAGATCCTCACCCCGACATCTGCACGCTCCATCTCGATACCATGAAATCGAGGGCGAGGACGTATGCGCACAACTTTCGCAAGGGCGCCCCCTTGCATGAAAGACCGGATCTCGCAGTTTTTTATCGGCGGATGCGGGTTTTCCGTTGAAATGCAGCGCGGAGACGAGTTTACAATGTCGGCCGTTCGCTTTGAGTGGCTGGCACGGTCGCTGATTGGACCGACCTTCACCGGTGGACTGGCCCCCGTGGAGAGAGGGTAGCTAGATGAACAAATCTCAGCTCACCCAAGGCAAGCCCCGGCTCGCCGCGCGGCACCCGAACCAGGCGTTTTACGGCGCACCGGTGGGTATCTTGCTCCTTGAGCGGATCGGCCGCACCGGTGAGTTCAGCCGCCCATTCATTCCCGGCAGCGTCGGCAATGCCAGCACTTGGAGCGTACCTGTTCGCTACAAGACCATCCGTGGCCTTTCATTCACTGAACTTGTCGCACCCGATTACGAAAAATACGCTTCTGCCGCGGTCCAGGCCGCCATTGAGCTCGTACGCGAGGGGGCGCAAATGATTACCGCCAACTGCGGGTTCATGTTGCGTTATCAAGACGCCGTGCGCAATGCCGTCGACGTGCCCGTGCTGCTTTCACCTCTACTTCTCGGTGCATTGCTGGGACAAATGCTTCCGCGCGGCAAAGCGCTTGGTATCATCACGGCAAAGGCGTCCTCGTTGACTCCGGACATGTTGGAAGCCGCGGGGGTGCCGGCCGATTCCGACCGTGTGGTCATAGCGGGCCTTGAGGATGCCCCCTGTTTCGCCGCTGCTTTTCTTACAGCTAGCGGTGACCTCGATGGCAGTGCTGTCGAAAGGGAAACTGTCGCTGCCGCCGTCGCACTTCTCAAGGATCGATCGGACATCGGGATGCTGCTCTTCGAATGTTCAGAGTTACCGCCCTATGCGGCCGCGGTTCAGCGAGCTACAGGCGTTCCGGTCTTCGACTTTACCTCGATGATCGAGTTGGTCATCAGTGGTTTGATACGTAAGCCATTCGCCGGAATCGACTAGGGGCGATGACGTGGTGATTGACTCACGCGCGGAACTCTCCCGCCCGCCGCCTCTCCGGTATACAGTCAGCTTGGCGTATAATCTGAGCTTCTTGCGGTCGCTGCGGCGATCGGCTCGGCTGTGCATACCGGTATGCAGTCTGCGTCGGGAGGGGCGGGCCATGAGAGGTCCCCCTCGACTAAGTTCATCGTTTATTGATTGCGGATGCAGTGCATTCAAAGCATTGTCTACCCGCGCCATGTTCATCGCTGCTTCCTGCATCAGCATAGCTCCCGGGTGCGTAGCGCGGCGACGTTGGTGTGATCGACAATGGGCTCGCGGCTCTACCTTGGGAAGATCACGTCCTTCAGCGGCCGGTCGTACCTTGGCCACATACCGTCAAGGCCTGCGCCGGTCCGTGAGCGGCCCTTGCCGTCGACCCCAATCGCTTCTCCCCTCAATCCATCGCTCGCCAACAGCACAATCCGCGCCTTCCAACTCAATTTCTGCGGCCCCGGCCGGCCGCTCCAAGCTTCGTCGATTAGCCGTGCTGCTCGAACATTGCTCGATCTCTTCCATCGACGCAGATTCACAGGCGCGCCACGATTTACAACCCTTATCAGCGACCGAACACGACGAAGGCCGTGCCTCATTTTGCAGGATTGCTTTAACCGAGGTAAGTTCCATCCCTGTGCGCCGCAGTAGCGCTTAAGAACATACGTAACCATGGGCGGAGCAAACGAGCTGAGCATAACCAGGAGGGGGTCATGACCAAGCGACAGATTTCTCAAATCCATTCGTCGGGTGGCCAGAGCCGGCGCTCAATGCTTCAATCAGCGGCAGTGTTGTTGAGCGCTCCCTTCGTTGCCAAAGCGACGGGAGCCTGGGCGCAGGAAAAACTTGCGGGCCGTGGCGAAGTGGTCGTGTTTAGCTATGGCGGCTCATTTACCGAAGGCATTCGGCGATTTGTCTATGAGCCGTTCACGAAGGCGACCGGAATAAAAGTCGTCGATGTGGTCGCCGATTTGGCCGAGCCCCAGGTCAAAGCAATGCACCAGGCAGGCCGAGTCGATTGGGACGTTGCCTACATTGTCGTGCAGAACTATCCGGCAATGCATGAAGCTGGAATGTTTGTGCCAGTTGATTACACTCTTTGGGATCAAGAGTCGCTCGAAGGAACGCCGCAGCACGCACGTCTCAACGACGCAATTGTAGTTTTCCAAACGGCGGGGGTTCTCGCTTACGACGCGCGGGCTTTTTAAACGGCGGCCCGCAAAACTGGGTGGACTTTTGGGACGTCAAGAAATTTCCGGGAGCCCGTGGCCTTGAGGCTCTACGTGGCAAGCATACCATCCCACCTGCGCTACTCGCCACGGGGCTCGCACACCAGGACATCTGGCCCTTGACAGACGAGAAGCTCGATCTCGCATTCGACCAGCTCAAACCAGATAAAGCCATATGTTAGCAAGTAGTGGAGCGCGGGCGGTGAACCGCCTCAACTCCTGATCAAGGGCGAATACGCGATGACAAGCGCGTTTGATGGCCGTGTAACCGCCGCGATCCGAAAAGGGGCACCGATCAAGTTCGCGTGGGAAGGGGCCTGGCTGACGTATAGCTATGCAGCTATTCTTAAAGGTGGACCCAATACAGTGAATGGGCAAAAGCTGTTCGCTTTCTTGAATCGCGCGCAGATTGCGGCCGGATTTACTCAAGGCACTGGCTATCCCGGGCCGAATACACATCAGCTCCAGTACCTTCCGGCTGAGTGGGTGCCGCTGCTCAGCATCGATCCGAAGAATGCTTCTAAAGTCATCCCGGAGGACTCTGCTTGGCTAGCTGCCAAGCGGCCGGATGCTAAGACGAATGCAGATCATCTCCATGAGCGATGGCTGGCGTGGCGGGCCTTTGCGGGATGTTCTGCAAAAGGCTGAGTGGCTGAAGCGGTCATGGTAAGTTCGGGGGTCGGATCGATCACCGCTCGTAGAGAAGGACGGATGTATCTGCCGTCAAACAGCTTTTGGCGTCGGACAAGGAGTTCCTCAAGCCGCTGATCGCGGCCGCCGTGCAGGAGACGCTGGAAGCCGAGATGGCGGAGACGCTCGGCGCGAAGAAGGAGGAGCGGACCGAAGCTCGGCTCGGCCATCGGTCTGGCTACTACACACGCTCGCTGATCACCCGGGTGGGCAAGATCGAGTTGAAGGTGCCACAGGACCGGCAGGGACGGTTCTCGACCGAGCTGTTCGAGCGCTATCAGCGCTCGGAGAAGGCGTTGGTAGCCGCGCTGGCCGAGATGTAAGTGCAGGGCGTGTCGACGCGAAAGGTGAAGCAGGTCACCGAGGAGTTGGTGGGGCATGCCTTCTCGGCCTCGGCGATCAGCGCGATCAACAAGCGGCTGGATGCGTCGCTGTAGGCGTTCTGCGAACGCAAGCTCAAGGAGCCATTCCCCTATCTGATCCTGGACGCGCGCTATGAGCGGATCCGGGAGGATGGCATCATTACCAGCCACGCGGTCCTGATCGCTATGGGGCTGACTGGGAAGGCCGGCGCCAGGTGCTTGCGGTGGAACTCGCCAACCGGGAGAGCCGGTCGAGCTGGAAGGATTTTATGGAGACATTGAAGGCCCGCGGCCTGCATGGGGTGGAGTTCATCGTCTCCGACCATCCCGGGCTGAAGAAGGCCATCCCCGAAGTCATCACCGGCGTGTTCTGGCAGCGCTGCTACGTGCATTTTCTCAGGAATGCGCTCGACTATGTGCCTCGGAAGGTCGAGGACCATTGCCTGCGCGAACTGCGCTGGATGCGCTCCATCGCTGAGGTGCGGCGCGATCTGGCCGGCTGGCTCGCCAAATGGGGCGTCAAATATCCCAACCTCACCGGCTGGGTGGAAGAGAACATCGAGGAGACGCTGACCTACTTCCGTTTGCCGCTGGCGCACCGCAAGCACATGAAATCGACCAGCATGCTGGAGCGTCTCAACGAGGAGATCAGGCGGCGAACCTACGTCGTGAGAATCTTCTCCAACGGCGATAGCTGCCTGCGGCTTGTCCGCGCGCTGATCGTCGAGCGCCACGAAGCCTGGCTCGAGGACCATCGCTACTTGAACATGGATCTCCTGAAGGAGCACAAAAAGGAGGCGCTACGCCAGGCGGCCTGAGGATGCTCAGGCCCACCAAGGGGATGGGCACCTTCTCCGCCGCCGTCGCTCGCCTGCTGCGCTTCCGGGTGAGGCGAGCGACGGCGGCGGAGAGGGGACGGCTCACCGGACCCCATGATCAATTTGCTGAACTTGACGCACAGAACTATAAGCACGGCAATCGACCGCCGGGCGGCGTCTTTTCCATTTCCGTGATCAGTCAGGCCCACACGGTGGCCTTAGTCTGCTGGCCGGAAGCATCTTCCTTGGGGGTCTTTAGTCTACCGGTTGGCTTCTGCTGCTTGCCTTTACGATACCAGAGTGGAATTTCCTGCGCATCGCTAGTAAGCCGAAATGTAGATGAAAGCGACCGTGAGCGGCACTTGGCGCCGGTCACGACTTAGGCAAGAGGCCGCATCCTTGTGGAGCTTCTGTGGCCGGATCGGGAGAAGCGTGCCGCTGGAGCTCTGTTACCAGCGGCCGAGATGGCCATCTTTGAAACCGATGAGCATGAGGAGTGGTAACTTCAGCCTGTCGACTGGCTGAGTCCGCTCTCTCGTTCTGCGGCGCGCCAAAGGCATTCTTTGTGGAGTATGATGAAGTGCCGTGCCTCGCAGCGGAGGTCGGGCTCTGCATCCCTCTCACCGAACCGGACATTGGAGTTTCCCTGCATCCGGCTCTCTATTGAAGAGCTTGCGAAGGGACACTCCAGTATAGAGCGCCCTGTCTGCGCGCCGTTTGACAAGAGCTGCTACATCGGCTGCGGCGTCACCACCGGTGTCGGCGCCGTCGTCAACACCGCCAAGGTCGAGCCGGGCTCGAACGTGGTCGTCTTCGGCCTCGGTGGCATCGGGCTGAACGTCATCCAAGGCGCCAAGATGGCCGGCGCCGACAAGATCATCGGCGTCGACATCAACGACTCCAAGGAGGATTGGGGCCGCCGGTTCGGCATGACCCACTTCGTCAACCCGAAGAAGGTCACCGGCGACATTGTCCAACACCTGGTCGGCCTCACCGATGGCGGCGCCGACTACACCTTCGACTGCACCGGCAACACCACCGTGATGCGCCAGGCGCTGGAAGCCTGCCATCGCGGCTGGGGCATCTCGATCATCATCGGGTCGCGGAGACCGGCAAGGAGATCGCCGCCCGCCCGTTCCAGCTCGTCACCGGGCGCAACTGGCGCGGCACGGCGTTCGGCGGCGCGCGCGGCCGCACCGACGTGCCGAAGATCGTCGACTGGTACATGAACGGAAAGATCCAGATCGATCCGATGATCACCCATGTGCTCAAGCTCGAGGAGGTCAACAAGGGCTTTGACCTCATGCACGAGGGCAAATCCATCCGTTCAGTCGTCGTGTACTAGCCTACAAACATCACACCCAGGAGGATTGACCATGACTGTTGCACTCCATCCATCGATCGACAACGGCATCAAGCAAGGCAGCGGCAACTTCGCCGGTGGCACGCTGGTCTGCAAATGGCAAGGACCATCCTGTCAAGGTCCGCATCAAGGGCGACGTCGCCCACAACCATGCCTGCGGCTGCACCAAGTGCTGGAAGCCGCAAGGCGCGACATTCTCCGTCGTCGCCGTGGTGCCGCGTCAGAACGTCACCGTGCTCGAGAACGGCGACAAGCGTCAGATTCTCAACCCCCTTTGGCAATGATCCCGCGCTGCACGTGCAAGGCTTGCGGCGCGCACGTGTATGGACGCATCGGGGATAAGAACTTTCCGACATGTCGCCTGGACTTCATCCATCTCAGACAGTTCTAGGAGGAAGGCTCGCAGACAGGGCATCCGAATTTAGCATCGTGCGAGGCAGATGGCTGGCGGCCGCGCGCGTCTCACAGAGATCGGACTCGATCCGTACGATTGCGTATTGTCGGCCCTGATTGACGCGCCCGCGGCCCATGTCGCGAAAAACAAAACAGCCCAAGAAGCAGTTTCATTCGCTCTCTGACGTTGAAGCGCACAGCAAAGAGCCGCCTCACTGACAGCACCGCATTGCCAAAACGATCACTCTGATGATTGTGGAAATGAGTCGGTTCGGTGTTGGTCGGTCCGACGTGGTTCTGCCGAGCACTGGCCAAGGATATTAGCGTTTAGCGGGATTACGGGATAGGACACAGCTGAGCTCGTAAACGGCTGCTGAGCACACGAGCGCCTCCCCCCAGAAGCTGAGCGCTTCGTTCTCGCCAAGGCGCAGAAGCCACGATGCAAATATCGTTGTCGTGAGCTCTGCAGGCAGCGCAGATCGACGCGCAGGCTCGGCTTACGGCTCATTAGCGATCCGATCCCATAACGATCGGATCATGTCTTTCATGACCAGCGCGTCCTGCCAGCGGTCGGATAGCCCGTCCGGACCTGTAATGGCATAAAATGCAGGGCCCAGTTCACAGAGGAATGTCAGAGTAGCGTCCGGCGCGGCGCGCCTTTTCCAGGAGCGCATGCCGTATTCCCACCAGCCCATAAACACGGATACCAAGTCCTTGTGTCTGCTTGCGACTCGCGATGCGGCCATGAATCGCCCACTCGTTGTCGAGAATACGGTGGATCAGCGCGTGGTTGGTGTCATCGACTGGCGAGGCGAATTCTCGGCCAATTAGATAATGTGAGACATCAGCCGTCAGCCGCAGATCCGGAAAACAATCGAGAAGCTGGAGCGTAAACATTAGGTCGGTCGTCATGCGGTCGCGATGGGTCTCAACATGCACCGCGACACCCGCTTGCTCCGCCAATCGCCGCCAGCCTTCAAGCAGGGGAATACAGGCCTCGAGTCGTTGCGGACGAACATCCGCCTACAGGTTAATATGAACGGCGCCGAGCCGCGCCACCAGTTCATGCACAGGCCTAAGTTGGTCGACAGTCTTCGGATAGCACTGAGCCTGCCAGATCATGGAATGCGCCCTCAGGAAACGCGTCACCTCGGCCGCGAAGACGGGATCGATAAAGCGTACGGCAGTGCCGTCAAACCCAGCATCGCGGATCATCTCGAGCTGGGTCTGCAGCGACCGTTCCGGAGTGTCTGCCAACCGCCGCTCCATCGCCCATAGCGACTGCAGGACTCGCAATTGTTGCGCCATCGGTGAGGTCTCCGCCATTTGTCTTCGGCGAAAATAACGTATGCCCGCGTGCGCTCCTCGCGATTTTCGGGCAGTAGGCGCCGAAATTCAGCAAAGTATGGTCCAAGTCAATGTGACTTCGCGTTTTCGGGGGCAGGGCTCGCTCCGTCGTCTGCGCGAGCCAAAGCGTGATCAGTAGAGAAGGACCGTAGCGATGCCAGCTCGGATCTGCGCAACGTTTGGAAAACCCGCTGACTTTTTCGTCTTGTACGCCCAGCATTCCATCGGGGGGCCATCGCAGAGCGACTTTAGCCTAATAGCTGGGGCTAGCAATCATTAAGAATGCCATTAGGGGCAATGGAGCGCCAAACACTAACTATGTCCCTCCGACTTTGGTTGGAGAATCCTCACGGTTCGTGGCTCTTCAACCGCTTGCGCGCATTGAGGATGTGCGGTGCTGACCGGCATGGCCCATTTGCGCGACAAGCGCGAGGATGGTTGTGAAGAACCCATCGTCGCTAGGCATTCGGCACGAGACGCTAGTGCCGTGTTCATGCCACCTTGGCGGGTGTTCGACAGTCCGGTTGAAGACGTCCATGTCCGGAGCCCTACACTAAGGTGCAAGTATTGCGCCGGCGCGGCACGAAAGCATGGATCTACTTCTGTTCAAGCACGACTCGCACAGCTCTTCTTTCGTGGCACGGCGATTGCTGGGACGCGTTACAAAAATGGTATCTCGCAGCTCCGGCTAGCAGTCAAAACTCGATTTATCTACATCAATGCCATAGACGCAGCGTCGTCCATCGGCGGTTTTTCTTTGTCCCCTTGAACTCAAGGTCACTTATGATGATGAGCCCTACAAACTCGATAAGAACCCAACTGCACGTCCGCGTAGCAAATGCCTTGCGCAGGATCGAGGCGCTGGAATCCGCATACGAAACCATCACGGTCGGGCAGCTGGTTTCAATGCGGGCGCGAACGCACGGCTCAACGACGGCTATCGACATCTTCGAGCGAGGCGAGCGCGCGACCTACTCCGAGATCGACCGCTGGTCCAACAAATATGCACATGCGCTACGCGCACTCGGAGTGCGCAAGGGCGATCGCATCGGTGTGATGCTGCCCAATCGCATCGAATTCCCGATCCTATGGTTCGCGTTTGCAAAGTTGGGTGCGGTGCTGGTCCCGGTCAACATGCTCTACACGCGCAGGGAAATCGAATACGTTCTGAGCGACACGCAGGCGAAGTTCGCGATCGTCGATGAGTCGGCATGGCCGGTGTTCTCCGCCATGGACCCATGGCCCCAAGTCCTCGCTAAGGAGCGAGTGATTCTTGTCGGACAGCCTTCCGCTGCGGCGGCTACTACTCTCGATGAACTACTCAAGGGCGTCGGCGACGCACGGGTGGAAGAGGATATTCACCCAGACGACCTGCTGGGCATCCAATACACGTCAGGCACGACGGGCTTTCCGAAGGGGTGCATGTTGACGCACGACTATTGGGGCGTGGCCTCGTACGCGTCCGTTTGCAATGACTATCACTCGTACCAGCGGCATCTCGTTGCGGGGCCCTTCGTCCATGCCAGTAAGCAAATATTTCTTCTGAAGTCATATCGCCAAGGCGGCACGCTGTACCTGGCGCAGCAAGTCAGTTCGACGCGATTCATCGATTGGGTCAAGGACTACCGCATCGAGTGGTGTGGGTGGCCGAAAGCGATCACGCACCAGCCCGAAGTCGCGGCCGAAACGTTGAGTTGCCTGAAGCAGGTCGAGCGAGGCGGCGGACACTGGAGTCCTGACGCGATACGCCGATTTCGCGAGCGGGTTGGAGTGCGCAGCTTGGATTGGTACGGGATGGCTGAAATCGGATATGGCACACACATGCCCGACATCGAAGAAATGGAGAACTCCGATACCGTGGGGATTCGCGCCCCGTTTCGGGCGCTCCGGTTGGTGAACGAGGATGGCAGTCCAACCCCGGTCGGCGGAGTCGGTGAGCTGTGGGTGAAGGGGCGTGCGATTTTCAAGGGCTATTGGAATAGGCCGGAAGCGAATGCCACGACATTCGAAGGCGAATGGTTCAAGACGGGTGATCTGTTGCGCCGCGACGAACTCGGCTTTCACTGGTTCATAGGACGCAATAAGGACATGATCCGGATCGCGGGCCATGAGAACATCTCTGCGCGTGAAGTTGAGGCCGTCATTTGCGAGATCCCCGAGATCGCCGATGTTGCCGCGGTACCCGTCAGCGATGACCAGCGTGGGGAGGCGGTCAAGATCTACGTGGAGCTGAAGGAAGCTCTCACGCCAGCCAATCTGCCCGTCGAGCGCATTCTCGAGCATGCTCGTGCGCGCCTTGCCGTGTTCAAAGTGCCTCGGTACATCGCCTTCACTCCGGCGCTTCCTAGAACCACTTCCAGCAATAAGGTGCTCAAACGTGAGCTGATGAGCGTCAGCGATCCGCTTGCCGGCGCCTACGACAGCGAGCAGAAGCGCTGGCGTTGAGGTGTAAGACCGTATTCCCGCCTCTGCCGGTGAGATGGCTCGCCCTCCACCGCGCGTCCGAGGGGGCTCGGGCGGTCCGAGCCGATCCTCATCAGAGGGCGGCCAGCCGCCCTGATCTTCTTATCGGTAAGAAGCGCTCGACCTGATTGAGCCATGACGAACTGGTCGGGGTCAGGTGCACATGCCAGCGCGGCCGCTTAGCCAGCCATTTCCGGATCAGCGGGGTCTTGTGGGTGGCGTAGTTATCCATGACGAGATGGACGTCGAGTTGGCGCGGCACAGCGGCCTCGATCTCGTCCAAGAACTCGCGGAACTCGGCGGCGGTGCCGTCAGTAGCACCTGCCGGTCGCAACGTCGAGGGCGGCGAACAGGTAGTTCGCGCTAGTGAGCGCTCTGACTAAGATTTGTTGGTACTGCTAGGGCCGAGCAGGGCAAGCGCTCCGAAGCTCGCTGCGAGATCGCTTGCGCAATTTCCTTCTGGATTGGTTTGCTACGGAAAGTGAAGGCCCCATAGAATTGGGTCGATCTAACTAAGGGGCGGCGTTGGCAATCCGAGCATTGGCGGGAGTTCTAGTCCTCTCAATCTTTAACAAACTCAGCGTCGCATTGCCAAAACCGTCTTTCCGCTGAGCAGAGGCGCGGGATTTCGTCAACGTGGCGCCGACAATTGGTGAAATCCGGATCGGTCGACAAGCTACGGTTCCCTCAGGCTGGGTTTAGACGTGCAGGGGCGCGCTTCCAAAAAAGGGGGGAAATCATGTCAGAGCAGGTGTCTCGCAAGCCTCCGTGCCGTCGCGTGAGCCGGCGCTCGGTCCTCCAATCGTCGGCAGCGCTGTTGAGTGCACCGTTTGTTGCAAAAGCCGGCGCAGCCTTTGGGCAGGAAAAACTCGCCGGCACTGGCCAAGTGGTCGTTTACAGTTATGGCGGCTCGTTCACCGAAAACTTGCGTAGGTATGTCTCTGACCCCTTTACCAAGGCGACGGGCATCAGGGTTCTCGATGTGACAGCTGACCTAGCCGAGCCACAGGTCAAGGCAATGCATGAAGCGGGGCGCCTCGACTGGGACACTGCTTTAGTTTCACCTCTTGTTCCAGCCTACTTGGATCTGCATCAGGCCGGTGCATTTATGCCCATCGACTACAGCCTCTGGGACGATGAAGCCCTAAAGGGTGTGCCTGAATCTGCTCGCCATACTGATGCTGTCGTCGCACTCCAAAACACGACTCAGCTGGTTTATGATGAACGCGCTTTCCCGAAGGGCGGCCCGAAAAACTGGGCAGACTTCTGGAATATCAAGGAATTCCCGGGACCGAGGGGACTTGATACCGGTAGTCCTACTCGTAATATGGTGTTTGCGTTGATCGCCGATGGCGTCGTGCACAAGGGTCTCTGGCGACTGACTGACGATAAGGCGGATCGGGCGCTGAAGAAGCTCGACGAGATCAAGCCGCATATCACGAAGTGGTGGATGGCAGGGGGCGAGCCCATACAGCTTCTCACCAACCGCGAATACGCGGTGACGAGTGCGTACGATGGCCGTGCCCTTGCCGCTATCAAGCGGGGATTGCCCATCCGCATGGTATGGGACGGCGCTACTATAGGCGAAAACTACTGGACTATTCTTAAGGGCGGGCCCAACAGCGCGAATGCACAGAAATTCATCGCATTTGTGAATCGGTCCGAAGTCGCGGCCGCCTTTACACGAGGTACTGGCTATCCCGGTCCCAACCTGAATCAGCTAAAGTACCTGCCGGCCGATCTATTGCCACTGATCAGCATAAACCCCGACAACGCGGCGAAGACGGTCCGGCTCGACGCTACCTGGTTTTCGGAGAAACGCGCGGACGGCAAAACCAATCTGGATCATCTCCACGAGCGTTGGCTCGCTTGGCGAGCACAATGATTAGCTGCGGTTTCCAACGGTCCGATGTCTTCGCTAGATTCTTCTTCGGCCAGGCTCATACATGAGTATCGCTCCGGCGAGGACCGCCTTGCGCGGTTTGATGGAGGATGAAGACATAGGCGTATGACTGACCATATGCCTATGCCGAAGGTGTCCCGGCTTGAAGTCGTCTCGACGGGCGCTCGACGCCGTTGGACATTGGAAGAAAAGCAGCGGATCGTCACCGAGAGCTATGGCGGGCCACGTCTGGTGTCGGTGACGGCGCGACGTAACGGGCTGTCGACGAGCCAATTGTTCACGTGGCGCCGGTTGGCGCGCGAAGGCAAGTTGAGCGGGGATGCCGCGCCGGTGCTTGTTCCGGTTGAGATCACGCCTGCGGCGGCTCCGATCTCGAGTGGCGCGCCACAATCGGTGTCTTCACCGCCTGCACAACGTGCGAGGGCCGGCATTATCGAGATCGAGCTTGGCGGCGGCTGTCGCGTGCGTGTTGACCGAGACGTGGACACGGAGGCGCTGCAGCGGGTTCTTGAGCTTCTGAGACGGCGATGATCCCGATTCCGAGCGGCGTCAGGGTCTGGATCGCGACCGGCCACACTGATATGCGCCGCGGGATGCAAAGCCTGGCGCTTACGGTCCAGGAGAGCCTGAAGCGCGATCCCCATGCTGGCGATCTCTACATCTTCCGGGGTCGCCGCGGCGATCTGGTCAAGATCCTCTGGCATGACGGGCTGGGCATGTCGCTCTACGCCAAGCGCCTGGATCGCGGCAAGTTCATATGGCCTTCGGCGTCGGACGGCGCGGTATCGATCTCGGCGGCGCAGATGGCCTACATGCTGGAAGGGATTGACTGGCGGAATCCGCAACTGAGCTGGCGGCCGCTAAGCGCGGGTTGAGCGCAGAATCCGCAGCTTTTTGCATTTTGGGAAGTCCCAGCCGCGTCCAATCTGTGATTCACTGCGTCGCATGAATGCAGATCGCGACGCTGCTCCGGATGACGTTGCCGCCCTGAAGGCGGCGCTGGCAGCCGAGCGCGCGAAGGGTTTGGAAGTCGCTGCCGAGCTCGCTGTCGCCCGTACGAAAGCGTCGGAAGACGAGGCGCTGATCGCACAGCAGAAGCTGCAGATCGCCAAGCTAAAGCATCAGATCTATGGGCAACGGTCGGAGCGTTCTTCGCGCCTGATCGAGCAGTTGGCGCTGACGTTCGAAGAGCTGGAAGCAAACGCCACCGAGGACGAGCTTGCGGCCGAGCGGGCCGTGGCCAAGATGACGACGGTGCGCGGATTTACACGTAAGCGCCCCGAGCGTCAGACCTTCCCTGAGCATCTGCCACGGGAACGGGTGGTGATTGATCCGCCGACAGCTTGTGAATGCTGCGGCAGCAACCGTCTGCGCAAGCTCGGCGAAGACGTCACGCGGACGCTGGAAGTGGTGCCGCGCCAGTGGAAGGTAATCGAGACGGTCCGGGAGAAGTTCTCCTGTCGCGACTGCGAGAAGATCAGCCAGGCGCCGGCACCGTTCCATGCCGTCTCCCGGGGATGGGCTGGCCCGAGCCTCCTGGCCATGATCATGTTCGAGAAGTTCGGTCAACATCAGCCCCTGAACCGCCAGGCCGAGCGCTACGTGCTGGAAGGCGTGCCGATCGCACTGTCGACCATGGCCGATGCCGTTGGCGCGGTCTGTGCCTCGCTGGATCCCCTGCTGCGCCTGCTGGAAGCCTATGTCATGCGGGCCGTGCGCCTTCATGCCGATGATACGACCGTGCCGGTGCTGGCCAAGGGCAAAACCGATACGGGACGATGCTGGATCTACGTCCGGGATGACCGGCCGTTTGGGGGCACGGATCCGCCGGCGGCGATGT
>Ga0214543_1000068_pt1 | contig 125672 bp, 61 predicted proteins | sample CNSS2metaG_FD_160094 | JGI IMG/M metagenome (GOLD analysis project Ga0214543, IMG submission 160094) | Root nodule microbial communities from cowpea collected in UCLA plant growth center, Los Angeles, California, USA - CNSS2 | ecosystem: Host-associated > Plants > Roots > Nodule | place: USA...
AAGAATATCTTCAAAGACGTGTTATTAGGGCTATCCAATGGGACAAATAGAAAAAAAAAAACAACAATGAAGGCACAGCACCTAACCAGAATCTGCAATTGTCACGAGTAATATTTTAATGGTTAAGTTAATTAAAAATTGCATACAAAATTATAAAGTTGTGTTTTAACACTTAAAAATATTAGTGGAGTTAAGTGTGAGTTGAAGTCGCACTATTAATTAAGAATGGTCAAGAATAAAATATGTAAATAAAATAAAATAAAAAATTATACGTATATTGTTTTAAAGTTTTAGTTTGAAATTTATATATTGTCTCTTATATCTTTCATATTTTTATACTTTCTACAAATTCTTAAGACTCATAATATTTTATAGTGTAATTATATGATCTTTAATATTATTCTATATTATAATACGACTCTTGAAATTTTATAAATTTGAATTTCAATTAAGTTCATATCAAATTCTCAAAATCAAAATACGGACTTAAACGAATGTTTATGATATAGAATTTTAGATACTTTTTAATTAATAAATACTATATTTTAATATGTTAGTTTTCGTTAAGAAAAAATTGAAACTTATAAATTTTCTTTCCACTTTTATGTCCAAATCAATGTATACCTCTTATAAAATCTAAATTCGAAATTATCTTCTAAATAAATAAAGTTTAGTACTAGCTAATATATTGGAATATAAATATACAATTTTCCTAAACATTTAGAATAAAATCTTTATTTGTTTCTGGTCATCTCATACTTGATTCCCGATGAAAATCTTATCCATACAAATTTAGAATTTAAGTAAGGACATAAATAAAATTCAACACAGTAAAATAAGAAAATTTTAAAAATTTCTAAGAAGAAATTATTAATATTTATTAAATATTTATTAAAGAATGAACTAGAAACTTTTTAGTATGAATAAAAAGCATAGATGTGAAAAGAGAACAAAAATAAAAGACGTAATTTTCAATACAAGTCGTGTGTCTAATATTGAAATTTAAAATTGAGGAGAGACTTATGGAAATGAATTATAAAAACTAAAAGATATAATATTTATTGATACAACGTGTCAAAATTTAAATATCAAATTCAAATTAGGATTGATTAAAATTATAATAATTTTAAAATTAATTTTTTATATAAAAGAAAGACATCCTCAACGCATTAACATTCTAAATTTAAATCAAATCAATAAAAATTAGACTTAAGCAGTAGTGTTTGAAATTGATAAAAAAAATTGTAAATGATAAAAATATAGATACTCAGTGCAAGTGAAGCCACTTGAGATAATAATGACAAAGAAAACAACTCTCAAAATACTATTTTTTAAGAAGGAGGACTTCATTTTTGTTATAGAGTCAATTTTCTCACTATACTATAATATTAAATAATCATATATTATTATATTATAGTCGTTTTGGTTTTGATAAATTAATATATAACCAGGTCGTATTTAGACTATATAGTATACAGAGTTGAAGTTCTTTTTTTAACTAATCTTAACAACTTTTCTCGTTTTTCATTTTCGATTATTTTAACAATTCTGACATTAAATATTTCAGTTCGTAGTTTGAATGCTTCATATGTTTTGTTTGTCCGTTCACATTGAGTTTCTAGCTTATGCTTGCTCAAACCAACACCAAGAATTGTTGCCATACTCTAACAATTTGACTCTCTAAGTATGTTCTTACATTTACTAAGAATTCTCCATAATTTTATCATTGTCATTGCTACATGCAAAAAATATAGTTTCACATAGTACAAATACAGATATGAATGTAATATTGAATACGATACTGATACGAACAATTCAATGCCTGTAATTTTCAAACAAAATATAGGTAATGAGAATGCGGATCTATATTAGATCATTATGTATTTATATTTTCAGAATTATTTGTTTCGGTATATCTAATAAGTTTCACATCGCTTAAGAATCGAGGTTAAACCAAGTTTAAATACTCCTATCTCCCTCTACCTTCGGATGCATCTTTTAAAGAAAAAACTATGAGGGAGCTCAAACGCTTCAAAACGGACAATACATCGAGAACGTGGTGGTTGTTTCTAACAACGGACAATACATCGGGAACGTGGTGGTTGTTTCTAACAATAGCTACCGGACAAATTTGGATCAGAATCGAAACATTATTTATAAATTAAATTAGTTAAATATAGAGACAAAGGAAGGATGTTTACATATAGAGTGTAAAAAGAAACTATGTGAGTGCAAAAAGAAATCCCCTTATTCCCGAAGGTTACATATTGGGTCACAGCCCGGACCAACCCGAGTCCATGCAATCTGATCCACATGTTTGGAAAGAAAATTACTTTCCGCACCCACTATTGCTTCTTCATACACCTCCCCGTTGCAGGATAAGGATGAAAGCAACCTCTGCGTTTGGGGACATGGTCGCAAGACATCGTCGGAAATGTCTGCCATAGCTTCCTCTCTGCTTCTCCCACTCGGTAGCCCCATTTCTTTTTCTTCCTCATAATTCCCACTTCTTTCCTTCACACCATAACTCAACAATGCATAACAGGCTTTCCAAAAAACACACACAAAAAGAAAAGTTGTGTTGTGTTCATATACATTATTCATACGAATCACTAAGCAGTTGACGATCATAGACTGTGAAATCAGTTTTATTTCTGCACAGTGTTGACCCAATTTCCTTCTTCAATGGTAGAGTTGTTTTCTGAACTTCAGTTCCCATTTGACAGGTTCTACTCGTGGTAAAGGTCCCTCTTTTACTCCTCCTCAGAGCATTTTGGTTGACAAATTTCGAAGATTAGTTGTTAAAGTGGAGTCCTCAGAGAGAAGGGAATGCAACACTGCTATGTTTAATGCCAATTCACGTCGGAACTTTCTTGGGTTGGCTCTTGGAGTCTCGGGCCTCTTCATGGGTTCATTGGATGCCAGTGGAGCTGGTTTGCCCCCAGAGGAAAAGCCAAAACTATGTGATGAGACTTGTGAGAAAGAGCTTGAAAATGTATGGTGAGATTGCATAGTCCCCTTATTTGCCTCCTTTCTGTGCTTCTCTCTGCTTAAACATTGACGATGATTGATGTACATTGCTTACAATGCATCACTTTTGTACTGTGATGATAGAAGACATGTTTCTGTAAGATGATGAATTGTGTCAAATATTGGGAAGTTTACATGAATGTCGCAGAAAATAGGACAATTTCATTGTACTTTCTTGTCTCTAAAAGTGGTTAATATAGATTTGTTAACCTACAGTGATAAGGTTTTTAACAAATTATTGCTAGTCACCAGCAAGCCCCTTCGTTGACTTGATAAAATTTAAGCCTTAAGTTCCTTGCACAGTGCCTAATCTTCCTCCTAATTCTTTCTGGTTAATAGAATCTTACGTTCTTATTGAATGAGTAGAGCTTCTTATAGTTCTACATAAGATACTACATGATGTTCAATGTCATGCAATGAAGAATCTGTTGTTTTTGGTAGAAATATTTAACCGATGTGATGTGATAGCATTTTATGTTGAAGGTTACACGTTTTTTGGGACCTTAATCATCACTAGATGAATGGATTTTACATTACTAACAATTTAAGAGCCGTAGTTAATGACAGTTTTTGTCTTTGAATGTTTTATGCAATGAAGGTGCCTATGGTAACTACAGGATCTGGTTTGCAATACAAGGATATTAAAGTAGGGCAGGGTCCTAGTCCACCAATTGGATTTCAGGTATGTCAAATTTCTGTCTTTTGTTTGCCAGTCTTGACCTTTCAGAAAGGAAGCCAATGCCAAATTTGAACCAGATTATCAATCCATGACTACTTAAGTTGGATCTTAAGGAACAAACTGAATTTTTTTTCTTCCATTTGCATCAAAATTAACCTTTGGGGCACTGCATAACTTTCTCATGCACTTGAATCATTGGAGGCATATTTTGAAAGGAATAGACCACCTCCTTTCTGAACTTGCTGAAGTTTGATATTTCTATGAAGATTAAAGTTTCTTCATTCTTTTTCAACCTTTAATAAACTTCAAAGTTATATTTATCAGGAGTAAAGTCCTCAGTCAGTAGATGATTTTTTTCTCAATATACCAAGACTGTCTTCATTTCCACATGCCTCTTTGACTAATGAAATATAATTTCAGGTGGCCGCTAATTATGTTGCAATGGTTCCATCTGGACAAATATTTGACAGGTATTATAAATTTGCATCAGTATTTCTTCAATCCATGAATTGGTACTCGTGAAATGGTTTTTGTTGTTTTGCATGCATGCGAAGTTTTATTTGAATGTGCAGAATTACACAACCATGCCTAATCATACGTTGGACATCTAAATATTTTATTAGTAGAATCGTCAATCAACCATATTTAGCAAACAGCCAATACACTTGGACTGCTTCTGATGTTTCAATTTGTCCATTCCTTTTTCAGTTTGATGTTAACTTCCAATTTTGGTTTTGAAGATTTTCTCTTTGAATCCTGATTAAAAAATTTCACCTCTATGTATACTCACATCACATGGATGCACTATGCTGAAAAATGAATTTTAAGCCTGTGAATATACCTAGATAGAAGTTCTTTATTTGTGTTTCTCTTGTCCACCCTTTCCAATTTTACAGTTCACTGGAGAAAGGACAGCTTTACATTTTCCGCGTTGGTTCTGGTCAGGTAAACTCTGGATATTGCTTTTCTTGTTTATATCTTAAAGTTTAAGAATTTCTCGAATTTGGATTTTCTGCTGGATTTTTCTGTGATGTTCCTCTGCTATGTCTGTGATGTTCCTCTGCTATGTCTTCAAAATACATTGATGGACACTAATTTTGATATTTTAAAATATATTAAAAAGATTTTTAAAATATCAACATCAGTGTAATTTTAAGATCAACATATGATAGCATCAAAAAATCTAATAGAGAATCTGAACTCGAATTTCTCTTTCACCGTAGTTAGTACTCAAACTTGGCAAACAAAAGCTTTGTGGCCAAAGTGTTTGACAATGCGTTTGAATATTAACTGATATTCAGCCCAATGAGTGACAGGTTATACCGGGACTTGATGAAGGTATTCTGAGCATGAAAGTAGGAGGGAAGCGCCGACTGTACATACCTGGATCAGTAAGCTTCCATTTTTACGGTTCAAGCTAGATTCCCCAGAAATTATTAGATGGTTTTTGAACATGATGAAGACCAATTTACATATAAAACACAATTAGTTTTTTTTATATAAATAAAAAAAATGTAGATACGTCCCGGTAGTGATCGGAATCACCTGAATCGTGTAATATGTGTCTTTTTACTTCTGAAACATACATTGAATGCATTGAAAAAAAAATACTGCAACTTTTGACTATGAACACTGTGCTTGAAAATTGCACTGACAATCGAGAAGAAGCACTCAATGCTATGATAATTTTCATTTACTGATACAAAAATGGCTAATGCTCTGTTCTGATTGTTGACTATATATCTTTGTGTTTTATTGGCAGTTGGCATTTCCAAAAGGCCTTACTTCTGCTCCTGGAAGACCAAGGGTGGCTCCAAGCAGTCCAGTCATATTTGATGTTAGTTTGGAATATATACCGGGGCTTGAAGTGGATGAAGAATAAAATAAGGTTGTCCATTCTAGATTTGATTGTACCTAATCAATCTTGATTTGTATTTGTAACTATCACCATTATATACAATCGTTAATTCTTTGTGAGAAATGAGCATAAAATCTATGCCGAGTAACATTGTTATGATATCTGAGTTCAGATATAACAAAAATCTTCCTTATGATAATACTTAAAGGGCTAGCATAAAAATACATGGAGTTAACAGCCATTTCCATATACATAATGCTTGTATAAAGTCTCCATTAAAATGTTGCATACACAAACTGGGTATCGATTGTTGTTCTGGAGTATATATCGTTGATACAACAGAAGTAGACTCACTTTGTCTATCATTTGTTTTTGTCTCTCCTTTACAAAATATTACAAGGTCACATACAAATAGAAGTGGTTTACAAGAATAGTTTAATAACAAAAAAGCACCACATAGTGAGCAAGAGCTGAAGTAATCTGAAAATCAAGAAAAAGAGAAGGTAAATTTGAAGAACTAAACCCAGAAAACAGCAAATGCCGGCTCAGCTAATTAAATGGCTGGGAGAGTTGTTGAACATGGTGTGCCACATGAATGCTTGTGAAAGCACCATCTCAAGCTCCTGATGAGTCCAATTCTCTGTTGGGAGGTTCTGAAGGAACATTACCAATTCTTGGAAATCAAATTTCTGGAGCTTGTCTGACCACTAAAGGGAAAAAAAGAAAAAGAAAAATCACTTCCTACTAAAGTAATTATTACCAAAAGCAAGAAGAATGCAAATAATCTAAGCAACTACATAAATTCATCATGAAACAAAGAAATGCATAAAAGATTATGCGTGTAACAGTGGCAATAGACAAACAGGGAGTACAAGTATATATAGGAATGTTTGCATCATTTAGAAAGCAATTTTGATCCCCGTTGGAAATAATCTAAGCAATTTTAATACACGGAAGGAATATACAAAAGGCATTTATCTTAAGCGGTAGAAAGTGGGGCAAAAGCAAAAGAGAAACGTAAGGGTAAAGAAAATGTAAATCACGCCTAGCTTTTATCCTACGTGCCAGAAGAGCTGAAGAAATATACACCAACAAATTGACCAGCAGAGAGACTATTATCAGAACAGTTGCAAGATGAAATCTGATTCAGAAGATTCAGATAGAATGGCTAAGGAAACCTTGCTCACCGTTAGAAGGAAGCTGGCAAATATATATATTAGGAAGTCTGGTAAGTCATCTCCTTCAGCTAAATATGTATCCCAAAGGCGCGTAATGAGATGGAATGGTATCTAATTATATAATAAGACATCGTTAGTAAAAGCATAAAATCATCTTAAAATTTTATCCCATACAATGTTTCCATTCTGTCATGTTATCAATTACATTATGTTTTTACAAATCTATCCCACTTATAAGAAAACAAAATATCAAAGCAAACCTCACGGATGAGAAGACAGTTGAACCAGCGGAAAGCAAACTGAAGAAATTCAAGTCCCTGATCCTCCAAGTGCCGCGAAACAGGCTCTGGTGCAGCTCAAAAGTTTCACTAAGGCACATCAGATTACATTTGAATACATACAATAATAATAATATAGCAAAAAATATGAAATTCCTTTTCTTCAGTAAATGGGAAATGTCTAGTCGAACTTTCCAAGCCCTTGTGACACCAAAACTGATTCTACTCTTCTGTGTAGGATAAGAGTTCCAAACAAAAACACACAGAATTTTAACCACAATCATAATTAATTACAAACAACCACCTAGCCACCAGAACATATACTCATAACAAGTCTTAGGTTAAAGAATTCCAGCAGGGAGAATTTTAGGTGCAAATTACAGGTGCTTTACAACTTTTACACCTATTTCCAGGGTTGAGGGTAGAATGGTAATGTTCCATGTTATCAGGTTCAGTGATTCATTCTCTTCGTCCTAATTGTTCATATTCTTCTGTTTGTCCTAATGTTCGATGATGCAAAATATGTGAGTATTTTTACTCTAAAAAGTTCAAACAAATTATTAATATCTTATTAAAAAGAGCGAAGTCTTGCTGCTATATAGTACCAAGTAAATGACACAAACAACATTACAACAAACCAAATATATCTTCATAAATAAAGGAAGGAGAAGATTCGTGTGAAACATGAAAATTCAACACACAAGTAATGTTAAAAATTTCGAATCAATGACACTTAAGAATATAAGTGTACCAAATCAATAAAAAGTTGTAAGGCCATTAAGTTTCATAATTACAACAATGCTTGAAGGAAGACAAAAGGCCTTAGAAAAAGGTTACCATCAATCCTCCTGACCAATTCCTTCAACTTAAAAACAAGCCTCTGAATTCCAGGTTGAGCGAATGTGTAATGATCTTGCATACCATCAAGCAACTTTGACAAGCAGCAGTAGCAGTCTGCCTCTACATTAGAGATTGTATCTGGTGATAAATCAGACATTGACCAATTATCTATATCCCCTTCAAAATACTCTGATAAGAAAACAACCAAGAACGGTGTAACAAGATCATTTATCCCCTGAACATATCCACTTGCTGGATGGCGAATAGCCCTGGTAAAAGATTGGGAAATTATGTCAGTGAAATAAGATAAAAGAATAGATCTGGTATGCATTTGTAAGTCAATAACAAAGGCTGAAGAGCTTCAGAATATCTATTATGGGTAAAGACTGAATCCAGAACAATTCATGCTGGCATAATTGTTAGAGCATATACAGTGGCTTCTAAACCACGCTAATTTTCATTCAGCCGTCATTCTGTTTGTAACACCTCTGTCAGTTGGTTATACTGGGTTGTTGACGATCAGCACTAGGATTTTGTTTCATATAAAGACTAATCACCTTTGTATGACCAATGAGATTTAACAACATCAGAAATCATTTTCAGTTTTCAATTCTCCCTAATTTTTCTCTTTGATCTCTTCCCTCTCAATACAATCCTATATTTTCTCCCACTTTATTCATAATTAGTTTTTCAATCTTTGAATCACTCTGAGACAGTCATGGGAAAACTAGATGCCTAGACCACAAGATCTACTTTGGTTCTGGCATTATTTTTCCGCAGGTCATTGCTCAAAAAAGCTGCTAAGAAAGCAAATATACACAAGACTAAATCAACCTTTTAAACATCTTGTGAATCTGTAGCACATATGCATCAGAAGGTAACTAACCATTTGCTGATATCTAACAATGAAACCGTTTCTAGAACGAATGTGTGATCATTCCCCTCCCAAGGCCTCTCCTGAGTATAATCTAGTCCATAAAACAGTTACCAGTTTACTTAACAAGATGTAGCAACTTGGAAACACATTGCCTAGACCAATAACACTTTAACGCTTATATTTTTCAAGACTAGTTGAGTACAGTACCATAAAAGAAAGCAAAAGTCCCACAGTCTAGAACTGGTATCTACTCAAATGGTTGTTACATCCATAATGGAAACAGATCCAGTACACCAGTATTTGTTGGGTTCACATTGGTACATACCCAATACTAAGGAATTTTCAACTTAACAAAAAAATCCATAACATACAGCAGTAGACTACAAATAATATCTGGCCAACAAATGAGTAACAACAATATCTAACCAAGCATAAAGAATACGTTCCAATGATTTCTGAACTTGCGATTGCTGGAAGAATGGAACATCAGGCACAGTTCTTGGACAATCAACACCAATCTAACAAATATAAAATGACAACAATCAGAAAGAAATACATTATTTTCACAAATAATCAATATAGGAACATATGAAACTTGAGAATACCTGACGAAGCATGTTGACCTCATCATCTGAACGTTCTGTATCTGGAATATCGTAATACTGAGATATACAGTCAAGATACTCAAGGCGCTTCCTTCTTAGAACTCCCTCCCTTCTATCTGAATTAGGTGGTGCATATCCCTGTTGTCAGTATATCTTTAAATTTCCAGGAAGGAAAATTGGTATACATAAAAAAAAAGTGTGACGGGGGTAAATAATGTTGAGCCCTCACTCAAACTAATCTCTATAGTATAAATCAATTCAACTTTCTTTTCCAAAATCTACTGTATATTAGCGTTTCAAAACATTCTGTAAGCAGCACCTAGATCAATTGCAATAGAATAATTTCATGGCTAATCCTCTGTCAAACAAAAGTTTAATCAAAGACATCCCCTAGATAAAATAAGAATCCACACAGACCTGAAAACTTGTACACAAAACAAAACTCATTATCTTTACAATTTGTATGACTAGGAACCACCATCAAAGGCATGAATGAGAGAAAGAAAAATAGCTGAAGGACATAGAGCTTACCAACAAAAGTCTCCACACTTTAGGACGCATATTGTCTGGAACACCACTCCATGCTAATTCACGCAACTTGTCTAAAATATAGATTTCAAGGAGGAGATATTTTATTGGGGTAGACAACAGTAGGTTTTCAAAAGGCTTAAGAAAAGATAAGACAAAAATTCACATATGATGTTAAGGGCATGGTTCAATAATTCAGTTTCTGTTGCAATTTATCTTTTATCCTTACTGCTAAAATTATCCATAGGGAAAAGGCAACCCCGTTATGGGTATGTTCATAAGAGCTCACCGCTTAGGATCCCCGTACTGGTTGCAACCAAGTACGAGATATAAGGAAAAAGTCAACGAATGATGCACAAAAGAAAATACAAACATGGAAAGTTAAAATACCTAATATAACCACTGTCTCGGAAAGAACCTTAGTGAACTTCATAACTCTTGCAGAGTCCGTAGATCTTGCACCCACAATAGACTTGGGGATTTCTTCAGGCAGGTTGCCTCCAAAGGAAGTCGACACTTTTAGCTTACTGGCATTGGCAATACTAATTGGTTTGTCTGTACTCGGAAATTCCTCCTGCATCAGAGTAGAAATTCCACTTGATGAGCTGATCATATCAGTCTCATAGAGACAGTATAAAATGATATAGTTAGGAATAACACTGTCACCTCTATTGGCCCATATGTGTGATCACTTAGACCAGCATCATTGTGAGAAAAGCTCCTCTTGTAACTTGGTGAGGATGTCTTTGAGTTTGGGTTATTTGATATCTTTGAGTTTGAGTTATCCGGAGGGTCTGACCTACGGCTCAATAATATTTTACCAGGAATGCTGCGCCCCTTGAGTAACCTTTATAAAGAAGGACCATAGAAGTTGCCACTGTCAATCATAAGGGTACTGTTCGAAGAACTTGTTTACAGTTCATTTTGAATTTATGTTATTGTTTACTAGAGTTCATAATGAGTCTGTAAGTTGATTTCAGCCTTATAAGCCATCGATTAAATTGCTACTATCAATATCAATCATCAATCATAAAGATACATTTAGAAAAACTTATCTACAGTTTATTTATTATATTACAGACATAAACAATTGTGCAATTGTTTACTATAGCTTAAAACATGTTTGTAAGCAATTTTCAGCTTATTTAAATGAGCTTTTCACGATAACTTACAGAAACAATGTACAAACTCATGAAAACAGTTTAATCTTTATATCCCATCATTTCCTCCACTGTTTTTGGCCCCTTCTCTTCAACCTTTAGTTCCTTAAACCACAAGGAAGATTTAAGTAAGGGAAGCTGACTCTATTTTGACATTTAAATTTAAATTAAAACAAGCAAAGACTTGTCTAGATTTTGGGCTATGAAACTATATTAAATGGAAAACCAAAACTAGATGAATTTTGTTATTTTATGTAAACTATAGTGTTTGGTTGTTGTTTTGGTGGAAAAATTACTGACATACAAGCTGTAGATAATTATATTAGCTTTCAAACAAGATAAGAAACAACTTGATATGATTAATATAACTATAGATATTGTGTTAAACTCTACAAAGGTCACTTAAAGAGTTTGTGAATTACAAGTTAACAAGTTGTGGTTACCTTGGAGAAAATATGACATGACACAAGTACAGTGTAAATGTTGAGAGGATGGACATGCAGAATTTATTAATAATCTGAATCATATAGATGAAGATATCAAGTGACGGGAAAGGCCAATAAAGGTTTTTGCTACCTATTTGGAAATAAGTGTGCGAGTAGGTAACCTACCATAGATTAGTTACTATAAGGGACTTGTGGAGGCCATAAAATCAGTTGATTTTCGAATAGTCAATTTGATAATCAAGTATAGTGTGTAAAATTAATTACCATACGGAATTGTGGTTAGAAGATCAATTCATTTCCATACGTCTAACTTGATGGTCAAGTATTATGTGTGAAATTAGTTATCATATGGTTTGAATTATGGCCAGATAACCAACGGATTTTCATATTGGAAATTTGATGACTAGGTATTTTCTGACCATTGATATGATTTTGAGTCTTGGAGTAGACATGGTTGCGATTGATTTCTTTTGTCATGTCAAATTTTGTGTTTCTTTGTATATATGCTCTTGTGTAGATATAAAGATTTCCTAGCTTACCCTATTCGGTTGTTTGTTTTATAGCTATGATATACACAGGACAGGAGCACATAACACTGCAGGTATAAGGTGGTCTGGTATACAAGAGTATAGAAGTGTTCCAGGGTTTTGAATTATTATTCCACCTTTCTTTTGTTGTGAATGAATTATTAGCATGATATAGTTTTACGACAAATGTTATTAATCAAGTTCTATTTCAATTGATCTATCGATTATGTGTGCATATGTAACTAGTTATTTAGTAGTTTATGTTCTTTAAAGTGATGTTTTATGGAGGTAAAATGAACTGAGTTTATTCCCTAAGCTAAAAAAGCAATTCAGTTCTCTCATTTGACTTCTCCAAAAGCTGAGATGCATAAATTGGTTTCAGTTTACCGGAGAAGTTCAACTCACATTATCTTCTTATTTTTCTTCTTATAAACAAAATAATCCGAACAAAATTGTCATTTTCTAAATGCAGCCTAAGCTAATAATACACTAAGCTTAGAGCTTCAAGTTGTCGGTGAAACTGATTAACTGAGTACAAAATTCAGAAGGGGGAAATAATAATACCGTTCAATTAACCAATCCACTGAAGAGGAAGAAAATGAAAACTTCAGAAATAAGCTTAGTTATGAAATCAACTAGAGAATACAAAAGGGATAATAAAACCACGATGAACCAATAGTAACACCCTCCATTTGAGAAAAAATAAAAAGAGAGGAATTGAGGGTTACCCTTGAACATTTTTTAGGGTCTGATTCAACCTGGAGTCAAGCGTAGCAGCTGTGTTACGCTCATCTTCTTGGTGCTTGTCCATGCTTATCACAGCTTTCGTTGTTTGTTTCAGCTACTGCTCTTTTCTTACGGAGGAGAATTGCTGAAACTATCACTCGTCCATGGTGGTTGTCGTCATCTATTACCGCCAAAAGAACATTCTAAGTTCCAAGTGAAAACCCACATCGCTACGCTTTGTGTTTCTTTAATTCGCAGTTTTTCGTAATGGCTTTGTGTTGTGTATTTTTGTTTTTTTCTTTTCTGTCAGTACCCTTTCGACCGCAAGCGCATTCCTCTGGCCGAATAGGTTACATATTTATTTAACATCTTAAAGAAATATTTTCTTTTAATCATTGAAAAATGTTTTAAAGGCGCGGTTCAATCAATATAATATAGTTCTGGATTTTAAACTTAGAAAAAAGCTTTTAAAATAATTATGTTTTCCTTAATATATGTTTACTAAAAAGGACTTGTGTGATAAGGAACATTTTTCAAAGTTTTTCACCGAAACTTGCAATAGTTAAAAAAAAAAAATCAATTATTTTAAGAAAACTTGTGGAGTGCAAAGGTGGAAGTTGGTTATCAGTTCTTATTTTATTTTTATAAATATTTTCAAATTATAATTATATATTATTATATCATTTATATTAATTTTAGAAGAGTTTTTTTTAAATCTGAAAAATATGTGGAATTTTTCTCTCCAATTTGATTTTCTTTTTTTTTAGGTCTTTTTCCCTGCCTTTTTTACCTCCTCTTTTCCTATTTTTCAATTGTTTATCTTTTCCAAAATCAAATTGTACCACAGTAAAATTGAAGATCCAATCAATTTTTTCTTTTGAATAAGTTCATTTTTTATTTTGTCTTCCTCTTGCATACTTTTTTTTTTACGATCTAGACAAATATCTATCGGTTAGAAATCATGCTCTAATTGTTGACCGAACTTTTTTTTGTGTACATGGAGTTATTTTAGACTTTGAATTTGTGTAAGAAAATAGAAGTATTAGGAATATAATTTAAGGTAAGAGAGGTTAATCATTTAGAAGTTGTTAATTCTGTCTAAATGTTGAGTCTTGGTTTTCAAATTTAAATTGGGGTGATTGAAAAATTTTACAATTGCATGAAAGAAAATACATATGTTTATTGTGTGTTCCACTGGGCGGTGATAAATTTATATTAGAAAAATTATGATAAATAGTGTATAATTTTTTTTTCAAGGGAAAGATTTGTGATGGAGATGAAAAAAAAAACATTTACGTCAACTAAACATGAGAAATTTCATAGGAATCCAATAATTAAATAAAATGAAAAACAATTATCTAAAATTCTTAAAGTTACATGTAATAAATTTAAAAATTCTTTAGAACTTAATTTGGGGAAGTGTCCTTAAATTTGACAATATCCACCAAATCAAATTGATTTTGCATAATATTGTCATTATTCCAAAAATAGATATATAGAATATGTTTACAAATTCCTCCGTAAAATATATTTACAATTTTTCCACATGAGAAAAACATAATCTATAATTTTGAAAGATGAATAATATTTAATTTGCTAAAAGGATGTATACAATACAAAAATTATATACCTAAATAATCACCACTTTCTTTAGGAAGACCATCAACAGTTCAAGAGTTCTATTGCTTTTTTTCAAGAGTTCTATTGCTTCGTCACTCTCTCCCTTGCACTTTCGTGTCACATATGATCATTACATGTGGATAAACCACAACACAATAAACAATATGATAAGTTAGTGTAATCTAAAATTTGTGAGTTTTAAATAAAAAGACAATATGCTAAGAGTTTAAAAAATAACTACATAGCTTTCAACAAATCATACAATTTGCATCCAACCATAAATGCTCAGCTTTAATAGCCCATTCATGTACCAATAACCATGAACATAACATCCGCATGACTGTTGTATTTACTAGCACCATGAGATCTTGCACCTACCATTGATTAATCACTCCTACATCTCATAAGTTATAGTTATAACATGTTCAAACCTTGCCCGATCCACAAAAGCTTGACAAGGTAAATTCTATATCTCATGAGTTCAACTCCAATTGACTCACTCTATATATAAATCTCTATTGACTCTCACAGCTAGCCATATTCATCAATATGAATCCAATGGCTAGTAGATCACATGATTTCATCTAAGTCCTTATAATCAATACATCCCACTCAAAACCAAAACACTGTAATATTCCCATATTGAGAATAATTACCTCATCATTTCATTCATATTCATAGTATTTCAAAGTAAACATTACCATATTGGTAAACACACTCACAATAAAGTAGCCACATAACAACATATCACTCATAGTTTTCTCATCACATAACTTCAATCACCTATTATTTATTTTAATTTAAATACTAATAATTAGTCATTTATTTTCTATTGCATTAGCATAATATTCAAATACACTACTTCCAATAAGTATATCAAATATGTAAAAAACATTTATCTAACCACAAGCCTTTAATCAAAGATGCCAACTACCAAAGTGAATAATCATGTGTCGAGGACCAACCGTCAAAATTGTAGCCTTATCCAACAGTTAACTTCTCAATCTCCCTAAAATGACTCAGAACAAGAAAATACGGTGGCACCTAACACTAGGTATGTGGCGCCCGATACCAAGAGTCTAAAAAAACCATGGATTTGAGTTTTAAGTGGGGTAATAAATGGCACCCAACGCTAATGCTTAACACTCGGTGGGTGGCACTTGACACTAAACCTCCTAGGAGGCACTGACTTAAAAGCCTGTGATAGTTCATAAGTGGCGCCCTCGACCTTTATATTTCTTTGACTTGTGTTTTTCAAATTGTGTTCGCCAATTTTGTGGTATCGCCCAATTCGTATAAGTGAACGACTTTTATTCAACCGAGTTAGGTCACCCAAATCTAGGTCAATTTAGCTTATCTTTAGTGAAAATTTTACGAGGTCAAAATAACATTAGTTATATCAGATTAGATGATCATAACACAACCAAACGAGTTCCACAAGCAAATAGATTAAAAATTTAAAATCATATTAACACAACTCAAATTGATCAATTTTATAACAATACAATCATTAGAAATAAACTAGCTTTCCTTGCTTGAATAAACTAAAATAATATTTTCCCACAAATTTTACCTCCCACATATTATTTCACATGCATATAAAAAATCATGATCAATTATCAAAACACATCCTAATTATCATAATTAAACAAATATTTATTTTGAATTCTTAAACGCTATATGCAAGCTCATAAAAAAAATAAAATTAGAAGACAACAAATAAAATATAAAAAAATGAAGTTCTTAAGATTTTGATATTTATTATAAATAAAATAATTAATTGTCATCGTCAGAATCACTACTACTTTTAAAATATATAATTATTAAAGAATAAAAAAAAAATTGTGTAAAAAACAAGTGAATCCATTTTATAGATGGTACAGATATTTAACATATTTTTTGTTACCCACATTACCACATTTTATTTCGTTATCGTAGACAAATATTATGATTTTGTATTTTTATTTTGTGAACATAAAGGGTAATCAAAGTATTTAGATTAATTAAATAAATATAAAAACAACTGGTAGGTTTTCGGGGCATTGTACAAAACATGCCGTTGCCGCCATTATCGTTCTGAAATCGAAGCCGATAAACCCTAAACCTCACCAAACAGTGGTGGCAGAGTTCTGCCACCTCTTTCAATGGCCGTCAACGACGCCGATCAATCCAACAGGCCTCACAGAAATCGCCAATCCGGTTCCAAATCCGACAAGAAGAAGAGTAAGAAGAAGCAGAATCAGGATGCCGGAGGAGAGGATCAGAAAAGCCAAAACCCTAAAGCATTCGCTTTTTCTTCCTCCAACAAAGCCAAACGGTTGCAATCACGTGCCGTGGAGAAAGAGCAGCGCCGCCTTCACGCTCCCATCATTGACCGCTCCTACGGCGAACCCGCTCCATACGTCGTCGTCGTGCAGGGTCCTCCTCAGGTGCTTAGTATTCTCTTATCTTTCACTATAATTTAACTGGACTCAGTGCACTTAGTTGTTAATGTTGCCCTTTGCTGTTTCGTGTGTTTGGTTTGATACCAGGTTGGGAAGTCACTGTTGATTAAATCCCTGGTTAAGCATTACACTAAACATAATTTACCCGATGTTCGAGGTCCACTCACTATTGTCTCAGGTTTGTTATTATTTTTATACACTTTGCCTCTATCTGTAAATTTACTTTTGTGTGTTTCACTAGTTCTCTGCGCTTGGTTAACCATGATTTTTCTTTCACCTGCAGGAAAGCAAAGGCGGGTTCAGTTTGTGGAATGCCCAAATGATATCAATGGCATGATAGACGCGGCAAAGTTTGCAGATCTAGCGCTACTTCTCATAGATGGGAGTTATGGTTTTGAAATGGTGAGTTGCTTGTGAATGATGATAGGGTTGTCCATTTGTAGTGTTGCTATTGTGGGATTTTGATGGATTTGTCTTGGCATTGGTTTTATAAAATAAGGATGTTGTTTTTTTGATATTTGCTTCTTTTGTAGGAAACCTTTGAGTTCCTAAATATATTGCAAGTTCATGGGTTCCCAAAGGTCATGGGGGTTCTCACCCATCTTGATAAATTCAAGGATGTGAAAAAGTTGAGGAAAACAAAACAAAGACTTAAACACCGTTTCTGGACGGAGATATACGATGGTGCTAAACTATTTTACTTATCAGGCCTAATTCATGGAAAGTAAGTTGTCAGAAGAAACCTGTTTTGTTACCATACAGTTCGTTCTTTTACTTGTGCAAGTTAATGCTTAATAGTGTCTGCTAAGCTTTGTTAGTAGTTTTTCTTTTGAATACTAATACTTCTTAATTTAACAGGTATGTTAAGCGGGAAGTGCACAATCTTGCTCGATTTATTTCAGTCATGAAGTTTCATCCTTTATCTTGGCGAACTTCCCACCCCTATGTTTTAGTTGACCGTTTTGAAGACATCACTCCTCCTGAAAAAGTGCATGTAAATGATAAATGTGATAGAAAAGTCACCCTTTATGGTTATCTTAGAGGTTGTAATTTGAAAAAGGGCAATAAGGTGTGTTTAGCAGTTCTACTGTATTATTTCCTTTTCTTGAAATTAAATTCATTAGCATTTAGAATTTTGGTAGAATGCACCAGGGACAGGGTCCTCAATTGATACTTGAGATGATTCCTCATCTCATAGTTAGCTCAAAGTTCACACTGTTATTTGCCTTGACTTGAACAATGCTTTATCCGTTGGTTTTATCTCAGAGTACTGATTGATAACCAATTAGTTGAAGGGGAAAAAATTAAATATAATTGTCATCTTAAATCCTAATATTCGTGTATCTAAAATTTTGTGCTAATTTTGGTTAAATTTAATTTCAAAACATCTTCATTTATTTTATACATGTTTTTCAAACTTATAATTTACTATTTATTTTCTACTTATGCATTATAATGCAACCATTTCCCCCCTTAATTACGGAAAAAGCTATTTCCTTTCTCATCAAAAGATTTGAATGTATATGTTATATAAAAAGGAATTCATTTATTCACTGGTTTTAGTGTTTTAATTTGGTGTATGCTAGAAGTGTTTAATCAACTTGGACTATCTGATTACAGAAATACAGTTATCATGTTGTCATTAAAGTATTATGTTTATGTGTCCTCAACTATTGGTAGTCTAACCATTGTTTTGAATTTTGGAAATCAGGTACACATAGCAGGAGTGGGTGATTATAGTTTAACTGCTATTACTGCTTTACCGGATCCTTGTCCTCTCCCATCTGCTGCAAAAAAGAAAGGGCTGCGGGATAAGGAAAGATTATTCTATGCTCCTATGTCTGGACTTGGGGATCTTTTGTATGACAAAGATGCTGTATACATAAATATTAACGACCACCTTGTTCAATTCTCAAAAGTTGATGGTGAAAACTCTGCTATGACAAGCAAAGGTTCTTGTTAGTTTCCTTTCCTTGTATTTTATCCGTTCTCATATTTCAATTATTTTATCATTGTCTGTGAAATCATATTATGATCATATGGTGGTGGTTCCTCTGTTACAAAGTTGAGGTATTCAGCTGGTTTGTAACTTTTATCACCGTGTCTTATTGCAATCATACGACATCAGTTATCTATGGTAGTCATTTTCTACCTGCATCATTCTAACACAATTACCTGTTGTACTTTCAGGTCTATTGTGCATACCTCAATAGTGTTTTTGTTTTGCTTCTCTGATTTCTGCCTTGTTCAATATTTTATTAAACTTTTATCTCATATGCTTCTGACAGGAAAGGACAGAGATGTAGGAGAGCTTTTAGTGAAATCCCTGCAGAATACCAAATACTCTATCAATGAAAAACTGGAGAACAGCTCTATCAGTTTTTTTGGTGAAAAGTCTAAAGTGTCATCAGCAGCTCTTACTGACGCAAATGGTGAAAACAAGGATGTAGAACAGAATGAAGCTGTTATAAACACAAAGGTTTCAGATGGTTCAGAATCATCTGATCAGGATGAAGAGGACAACATGAAAGAGAGTGAAGCCTCTGATTCCGACAATGAAGATTCACCAAATAGTAATGGTTTGAAAGGAGACCAAATACAAGAACATATTGAGTTTCATGATGGAAGACGAAGGCGGAGAGCGATATTTGGAAATGATATTGATCAAAGTGATGTGATGGTAAGCTTTAAGCAATTTTGTTTGTTTTTTTGAGTCGAGCAACTCATACCTAACATAAGGGAACTATGATATAGATTGTGTTATGGTCATTCCCTTTCCGTTTATTTGATCCCAGGTATCTTGTGTATATGAGGTGAAGCTTATACTATATTGAACTGTTGACCAAATTAAAACTCATTGAATTACTGACTTCTGTTTGAGTAAAACTATTTCTCCTTTTGTTTCATTTGATATTTATGTCAGTTTGCATTGACAATGCTCTTCTGCCGCACTCAATTTCAAACTGACTTTGTTAATAGGATTCAGAAGGAGATGAGGATGCTGCTGCAAGTGATGATCTTGTGTCTTCCGAAGAATCTTCAGAAGAAGAGGAGGAAGATGATAATGATAATGATAATGATGACACAAATGGTGCAGTTTTCCTCATAGTATTGTTAAGATTTATATCTTTTTCATTTTTGTCTGTCTGTATCAATGTGTTATGCCATTTTCAGTACTAGGTCTAGGTGATCATGATAAATCAATCAATGTTTGTATCTGAAGCTAGATTCTTGATATCTTTTCTGACTTCTCTTGATTTTCTCTTAGAAAATGGCATGGGTAATGTTTCCAAGTGGAAAGAGTCTTTGGCAGAAAGAACTCTTTCACGGAAAGCTCCTAGCTTGATGCAACTTGTGTATGGGGAATCTATTAATAATTCAACCACAGCAAACTCAGAGAATGAGAATAGTGGAGATGAGGAAAGTGATGATGACTTTTTTAAGCCCATAGAAGAAGTGAAAAAGGTTAGTCCATTACTACCTTGTTAGGACTTGTACCAAATTGCTTATGTAATTATCATGTTTCTTTCCTTTAATGATAATTAGAAACACCACATTTGAAATGTACATGTTGGTATTTTTTAGAAACCCTTATTTAAATTTGTTACTTTGTTAGCTCACAAAATATGTTCATGTTTGGTGCATACATGAACTAAGAAATTGTGTTGTGCTTTTTTGTCTTTAAAATCTATAGCAAAGCATGAGAGATGGATTGGATGATGATGGAATGATCAACACTGAGGATTGTTCCAAGTGTACACAATTTGTGCAACAGAGATGGGATGAGGAGATTCGCAACCGCTTTGTGTCTGGAAATTTGGCAAAAGCTGCACTCAGAAATGCATTACAAACAGCAAATACTGAAGGGGAAAATGAAGATGTCTATGGTGACTTTGAAGATTTGGAAACAGGAGAAAAGCATGAGAATAATCAGACAGATGATGCTCTTGCAGCAACAACACTAAAGGGAGATGATTTGGAAGCTGAGGAGCGGAGGCTTAAGAAACGTGCTCTCCGTGCAAAATTTGATTCTCAATATCCTTTTTTTCTCTCCATATACTTATTCAACATGAACTGTTACTTCTAGTAACCTACGACTTCATCTGAAAAAAATGTTCATTTATTGCTTTAAGGTTTGACTTCCGGGTTTGGTAGAATCACGTTTTTAAATTCCACATAGCTTCTGTCTTGTTCAAAGGTAAAAAACCCTTCCTCCAACATGCACTGGCATGAAATAAAAGCATCCACAGGACTAGAAAATAAATTGCCAATTTATGCTATATTTTAATAATGTTGCCTTGCAATTGTCGTAATGGTGGACTTTGGGTAATGGTCTACTTCCATCCCTGCCAAAACTTGATGTCTTTCACATGATTAAGGGTCTAACCACAATCAGTGATGAATGGACTACATAAAAAACTTCAACAAAGCCCTTTGCCCTAAACTTCTGGGTAATATTATGTATCTAATGCCTCGGCCATCCCTGCCAAAACTTGATGTCTTTCACATGATTAAGGGTCTAACCCAAATCAGTGATGAGTGGACTACATAGAAATCTTGATCAAGACCCTTTGCCCTACACTTTTGGGTAATGTAATGGATCTAATGTCTCAGCCATTGATATGATAATGATGTGAAATGTAAACACACCGACTCATTGGTATGATGTACTACTTTTCTGTGTGATGCTTACTCATTGAACTAAAAGCATATTGTTGGGTGCAATATAGTTCTATAATTTGTTACCTTAATTCCGTTATTTACATTTGACAAAGACCCTGGGTCACCAGAAGAAGACACCGATAATGAAATTGAACGCAAGTTCCATCGTGGTCAAGCTAATGAAAGTAGCTATTTTGACAAGGTAAATTGCTAACATTAGGTGTCAACTACCACATTCTATTATGGCTGGCTAATAAGTGTTGGTTTCTGCCAGTTGAAGGAGGAGATTGAGCTCCAGAAACAAAGGAATATAGCTGAACTCAATGATCTTGATGAAGATACCCGGTTGGAGATAGAAGGGTTCCGAACAGGGACATACCTAAGATTGGAGATTGATGATGTTCCTTGCGAGATGGTTGAATACTTTGATCCCTACCATCCAATATTGGTTGGAGGGGTTGGTATAGGGGAGGAAAACGTTGGATATATGCAGGTCAGTGAATTTTTTTGAAGTATAATTCCTAATAATGTTTAAGTTCACAAGTGTTATTAACATTTTAAGGTCAATGAAACTAATATTTTCTTTAAAAGTAAATTGGTTGGGATTTTTATTAGTCCAGATTGTTTAATGCAAATCCAAGGACAAGTGACGAATCAACTGTCACCATAAAAAAACTCGGTAGTGTTTCAAAATGAATGTTTCTTGTACTATTTATGTTTGGAATAGTGTCTATTTATAATTGTTTACTAGGATGGTAACGTGGATCTCCTCTATGCAAGGAATGGAATGTAAAGGGCTGTTTGTGTATAAAATGAAACTTTGGGTTCTAAAACACGTTTTAATAATAGCAGCGTTGAGTTCATTTTTAGAAGTTGATTGAAATTTGAACTTTTGAGATTTGGTTTCTATTTGGTTCCAGACAAGGTTAAAGCGGCACAGGTGGCACAAGAAAGTTTTGAAGACTAGAGATCCAATCATTGTATCTGTTGGATGGAGGCGTTACCAGACAACCCCAGTTTATGCCATTGAGGATACCAATGGAAGGCATCGTATGCTTAAGTACACTCCGGAACACATGCATTGCCTTGCTATGTTTTGGGGCCCTCTTGCTCCTCCCAACACTGGGGTTGTAGCTGTTCAGAATTTAGCGAACAATCAGGTCTGGTGCTACATTCCTTTGTTAAATATTCCTTCTTAGGTCTTGTCAATTCATGGGATCTTTACTTGTAATTTATTCCTTTTTTATTTTTCGATGTTATTGTTTTGCTAAGTTTCTGAGAGGATGTATTCTGTTTATCAGGCAACATTTAGGATTACTGCCACTGCAGTTGTGCTTGAGTTTAATCATGCAGCAAGGATAGTGAAGAAAATCAAATTGGTTGGTTATCCATGCAAGATATTCAAGAAGACAGCACTTATCAAGGATATGTTTACTTCAGATCTTGAAGTAGCTCGGTTTGAAGGTGCAGCTATTCGAACAGTCAGTGGGATCAGGGGGCAGGTCAAGAAGGTCCGTTTATTGTCTTGTTAAGATGGTGACATACATTATACTGATGGTTTTTTTGGTAGTTCCAGCAGTTGGATACGTATGACTTACCGTCTATTTTGTCCTATGTTATGTATTCATCTGGCAGGCCGCAAAAGAAGAAATAGGTAATCAAGCAAAAAAGAAGGGTGGGCAACCTAAAGAAGGAATTGCTAGGTGCACTTTTGAGGATAAAATCCTGATGAGTGACATTGTTTTCCTGCGTGCATGGACTCAAGTGGAAGTTCCTCAGTTTTATAATCCATTGACAACTGCATTGCAGCCTCGTGAAAAGACCTGGAAAGGAATGAGGACCGTTGCAGAATTGAGAAGAGAACACAATCTTCCTGTTCCTGTAAATAAAGATTCACTTTACAAGGTATGTGTTCTAGTTTGATACTAATGAATGCTTTCCCTTCCTGCTGTGCATTGAGACGTTTCTTTGCCCATATGGTTTATAGTTTGTCGACTTATTTTCATTCTCATCTTCTGCCAGAAAATTGAAAGAAAACCTAGAAAGTTCAATCCATTGGTGATTCCCAAGTCTCTTCAAGCAAGTCTTCCCTTTGCATCAAAACCCAAGGATATACCCAAGCGAAAGAAGCCCTTACTTGAAGAGAGAAGGGGAAGGGGTGTTGTTATGGAACCTCGAGAGCGCAAAGTTCACGCTCTTGTTCAACATCTCCAGTTAATAAATAGTGACAAGGTAAGTATGTCAGTTGATTGAATTTCTATTCAAGATTTCCAAGCAGACTGTGCAACTGGCTTGGGACTATATTCCATTGCTTGAAAGTATTTTTGTTCCATTTAATGGATTTGAAGTCTTTTTAAAATGAAGGATGAATCTACTTCAAACACAGTAGATTTGCTGTTTAGTTCACACTCAAATTCAAAGAAAGCCAGCACTAGCCAATGGCTTTGTAGCTTAATTAATGGTTACTCGTCCTCTGGAAATACTGGATTAATATGTAATTTTTAAAACTCAATTATGAGTCTTGACGGTTTATCACTTTTCCTTTTCTTGCATCAAGGTATCAATGGTTAATAGGTCTTAATAATCATTTTTACCGAGTTGTTGAGAAACTGATTTCCAGTTGACTAAGTTGTAATTTCATTGCGGTATTCTGGAGTTCTTTAGCAATACCATTCATAATAAGTGACATTGTTATGATGTGACGCTTTTTATTTTTATTTTTTCCATTTTAAAGCACCGCTTTTGCATGACTTTTGACATACTCTATTTTCTGAGCTCCTTGCAGATGAAAAAGCGAAAGCTTAAGGAAGAGAAGAAAAGGAAAGAACTAGAAGCAGAGAGAGCAAAAGACGAGCAGTTGTCGAAGAAGCGCCGGAGAGAGGAAAGACGTGAAAAATACCGCGCACAAGACAAACAGAATAAGAGAATTCGAAGAGCAGAGGTTTGACTTTACTACTTGAATTCGTTGTGAAATTGTTGAGGTAAATGAATTTTTGTGACATGTAACCTCCACAAAAAGAGAAACATGAAATGAATGGTTCATGCGGTTGGATCTTCGTGCATCAAGGAATCAAAAAAGAGAACAAAGTTCACGACGTATTCAGCATCAAGTAGATTAATTTGGAAATGGTGGTATGAATCTGTGGAATTAATGGCAACATTGATATATAAAATTGCTTGAGTCGGAAGTCAGTGATCCAGGCTTAGAAATCATATGTTGCAAGTACATGTATTGCACTACAAATTTTGTCCTGCTAGTGTCAATTGTTGACCGAAAATAGGGTCAGTTATTAGACAATTTTGTTGAGTTTTGGTAGTTTCTACTACAGTTAGTATGAATACCAATTTTTGGCTTGTGTAAAATTATTTCTAATTCCTTGGAAAATTAATTTCTATTTAGTGTTACAAGCTTTTACCTATTTATCTTTAGCTTACGGAATATTATTGGATGTGTTATTAGGAAGAAAAAAGGGGTAAATTTATAAATTACCAGTTATGTAGTGTCTAAAACGGATAAAAAATGTTATTTGTATTTAAAAAATAAATGAAAATCTGAGACAAAATATAATGTTATAGAATTCAAGTTAGTATTCAGTTATTTTAAATTTGTATTGTTTGAAAACATTGATGAAATTAGTTATAAGCAATTAAATAAAAATAAAAGATTTATCCAAATTATTTTGAGCCACAATTAATCTTGAAACATTTTGAACCACAATTACTGTCACACTTGAAAGAATTGCTATTACGAGTATGTCAAACTAGCCTTCCTTGTTTATCGTTTGTTAAAAAAGTTCTTTTTTTCTTAAATTTGCTTCTCTCGGTATATTTAAAAGTGATTTGAGTCACAGACACATTTCTATTTCCCAAAGAATTGTTTCTTAAAACACTTGAACATTATGTTTAAATAAACAAAAGAGAAAACGTGGAAATGATTTTCGTTTGTTTATATATTCTAAAACACTTATTCTGGAAGCAATTTTCAGAACTTAATAAAATCTATATGAAATTGATTGCTCAGTAATGCAAAAATTATATAAGAAATCAGTTTCTAAAACACTTATTCTGGAAGCCTTTATCTTTTTTTTTTTCACCCAATTTGCTTATTTCTATTTGTCTGCCCCAACAGATTAAGCAACATTTGAAATACAAAGTACCATAACTATCTATACAAACAGCATCCTACAAAATTCCGAGCAGATGCTTAAAAGGTAAAGTTTTGCTGGTTTGTTTTACCATTGTGATCCATTTCCCGTAAAACAAAATCCATCTAAGCAATGCACACTGAAAATTCCAGGATAAGCATGGCTTGAACATCTTCAGTATCTTCATTTGCATTGCTTCAGTTGTCTCTCAATTCCTTGTACTGTATTTGGATTCTCTCTTATCCGCAAAACAGATTCATCTCATCACTTATTGGTATCATATTCCCATGCACTGTCCCAGGAACCACTTGGAGCAGCCTTTGGTCCCTCAATATAGTTATGATTTACAGAGGAACTGTGTGGTGGAAGTCCATCTGGACCTGGAGGGTTAATCTTCTTGGGTTTAGCTTTGATTCCAAGCAACCGCAACACAAATCTAGCTAGCTCTCCGTACAATACACCAGACCGGTCAAAAAGCTGTCAAGATACGATCGCATTAACATAAAATTCAATATACTATTTTGAAAGTTCATAAGAGGGACAACACAAAAATTTGGCAGAGAATCTGCATTTTTATTTGAAAGGAGGGAAAACACAAGTGATCTTTGGCCAAGGACTATCACAGTTGGAAACATGCCCTGTGAAATGAAAGTAAACAACAGAAACTAATACATCCATCAATCAAATTGTGCTTTGATTAAATCACTTGATTTTGATTTTTTCTAGTAAGGTTTTCAAATTAACAGAATTAAAAAAGATAGGATAGATGATAGACTACTTGTGAGCTTCAAACAGCCATTACAGCATAGAGTATAATATAAACAAATTAACGAAGGAAAGGAACACAAAATGGAAAGAAAAAGATGAATGTAAAACCTGAAGAAGTGCATTCATGAACATGTGGAAAGCCTGCGTGTTCTGGTCTACGAGAATTGAAATCCTGCCAAAGAAGTTAACCACGCCTTGCATCTACAATTTTAAAGGGAAAAAAGAATAAGCCAATGCAAAGCAAATTTTCAAAGGAGGGGAATGCGGTTGAAGAACAGTGAATAGAGTACACCAAGAAAATGATCTAAAATAACGTGTCCGTTTTAGAATGCTGATTGAATGGCCTAATACACCTAAAAATAAGAAGTTTCATAAGATATTTATACTAAGATTAATGAAAGAAGTAGTTTTACCTCAGTAACCTGCACTCACTTTTAAATGCAGAACTATATTACGCAAATTGTTGATGGTAAATTCCAACGTTAATCAAAGAACAGCACTGAACATACTTAAAAATTAAGGAACTACATCTAAGTTTTGTCCAAAGATTAATAATATCCTAGTTTCTGTTGCATCCGGTCTCAAGTGACGAGTAATTATCACAAACAATGGAACACAGACAGGATTGACCGATTGAGCTTCTTCTTGTACAATAACATACAAAAGAAATGCATTATACTAAATTAAGGTTATTATGAAATGAGAGAGAATTTGATGTATATCAAAAAAATAATTAGCAAAATATTAAATACCTTACTAGTAATAAGGAATTATACATTACTTTATGATCTAGTAATTAGTTACAGTAACCCAGGACATGAGAACCCAAATCAATTAGTGAGGAAAAAAGTAATTGGGCAGAAAATTATATTGCTCACCACACGTATAAAAGAAATCCAAAATCCTGGAGGCGATGAAGGAGCACCATATGGGTTATTGGGATCTTCAGCTCCATAAGGACCACCACCCAGGCCATAACCACCACCCATTGGACCACCAAAGCCACCACCATTATACATTCCCCCTCCATACATCCCAGAGGATCCATAAAGCCCCCCATATCCTCCCCTGTACATACTGTTGCCATACATTCCTCCACCACTAAGCCCTCCCACTCCACCATAAGATCCATATCCAGAATTGTAATTCATTGTAGAACCATAACCTGTAAATCATAAATGAAAAGATTCATAAAAATAGGTAAATCAAGGAAAAGGCCAAAAGGACAGGAAGCCAAATATGTGAGACTAGAAGCAATTTAACATAAAAAAGACACCTCCATAGCTGGTAGTTCCATAACTCTGTTCCCAAGGCCTTGTGGGAAGAGGTCTTCCAAGAGAATTCCTATTGACAGCTGCAGTGTTATTGGAAGCTGAAACTATTTCCCCAGGTTTTGCAGTTCCTGAAGACTCAACTACATCACTCGTTCTACCTGCTGATGGGGGTTTAAAAGGTGCAGTCCCAGATGAGGATGCTACTTTCTCCCACGGTTTAGGTGGAGCTGCAACACAAAACTATAAAATTGTTGGAAGGAAATCCCATGAAGAGGGATGAAAGACAGATTCCATAATCATCACCACCCAGGAAACACAAATCAAAACCTCGCCTGTCTCCAATGCCGACACAAACCACACACTTCTTTTTGATAATGTTCAGAATACTACATCGTAATTAATCCCATTTGACTGAACCGCTAGAATTGCCAAATCATTAGACGCAAAACTATGAAATTTAATTAACTAATAATCTCCACACAAAAATCAGGCAAATCAAAAAGATCAAGGTGATGGTGGCTGTTACCCCTTTTCTTTATTTTCATTTGGCTTCACCAAGCAAAATTAGAACAACAACAGCAATACTAATTACCCCTTTTCTTTAATCAACGAAATTAGAAAAACAAGAAATTTAAAAGATTTAGGGTTTTCCGAAATGAACCTGAAGCTGATGGTTCCATGCGAATTGCGATCAGAGAGCGTAAGCTCTTCCAGACAACAACTCAACTCGATTTATACGTTGTACAATTTTTTTCCTATTGCTAATCCAGCATTATCTCAGAAAAAAAGGTTTTTTAATAATTAATTACTTGGATTTCAGCCATTGATTTATCTTCTGTTGAGTGGATCTGGACGGTGAAAACATTTCCTCATTTTTCATTAGTTTTTGTTTCTGTGATAAAAAGGTAAAATATGATGTGAACTCATTTAATTAGGGATATCAATAAAATAATTAAAATATTAAAAAATATTTTATTGATTAAGCATGTCAATTTTTCTTATGATAAATAATTTTAATTACTCATTCCAAGAAGCTTCTTCTATGTTGTTCCGACCTTTTTACTCCACCATGTGTTTTCCGTTTTTCTTCCCTTTCAAAAAAGCCAACCTCCACATGTGAATTCTCAATTCTATAAAAAGTTGGTCTCAAAGCTTTAACTTATCAATTATTCTGTCTTTAATAATTTTAAATATTTTGGACGATGTAAAAATATTATTTAGATTAAAACAGGCATGAAAATAATTGATATAAAATATCAATTTAAAAACATAGTTACCTTATAAAAAAATAATATTAAATTTTAGGTTTAATTAGTCAGATGATACCTATTTTCATTTAAATGTGTCAGTTTGGTAGATTTTAAAAAGGTATCAATTGAGTCCCAAATTTTGCAAAAATACCTCGATTAGGTCATTTTCAACAAAAAATTATTAACACAGTTAACAATATTATTGATATTTAAAATGACTTACAAAATTAAGTATTGATATTTATATCAATGGCAAAAGTCATGAATTAAATTAAAGGCTTTAGTCATTTTTGTCTGAAAAGGATCTCATTAAGACACTTTTTCAAAAAATTGGGACTAGATTGACATATTTTTAAAAGTGGTACCAAATTGACATATCTAAACGAAAATAGATAACATCCGACTAATTAAACCAAAATTTTAAATATATATCTTTAAACGAATTTTTAGTCATTAGATATAAAACCCCATATATAAAACTACAAATAAAATTTGAGGTCAATTCATATATATTAAGACAATAAGAATATAGATTTCTTTGTTGTATTTAACTTTCTTTATTCACCATGTAACTTCGTATAAAACTGAAGATTTTTTTTTTAAGATGGAGCTATTTACATTAGTCTTGTCTACAGCTATAAAAAGCATACAGAGAAAACTACATATTCAACATGCTACTGCTATCATGTGAGTTTATCTTTCTATCTACTGAAAACAGCCACCCTTAGAAGATAGCATTGTAACAAATATTTGACTCAATGGCCACAGATGACACTTGCAACATCTTCACACAAAATGAAGAAATTTGCATGTGTCATTGGTGGCTATTAGAGTAGAATCAAGTGTGAACCAAAACCCTAATCATATGTGACAAAATAACAAAACATTGTTGAAGCCATGGAACATGCCACACACTATGAACTCTCTGACAAGAAGCAATTGTTGCTGCCACAACTGCTCAAAACACAAGCCACATCACGAACCAGAAACTTCACACAACGTGTGCCAATGTCATGCAAAATTTCTACACACTCTTGCAAATCTGACTCATTCTCCAACATCACCCATTCCTCTTCATCATCTAGATATTTGAGCTTGAATGACCCGTTTTGGAGTTTGAACCTTGTTGCAACTTCTTCATATAGCTGCAAACAACCTGCGGATGGATCAAACTTGAAACGAATAGTGTCTCCCCTATAGCTAGCTTTCACAATCATCTTTGACTCACTATCAACACAAGTTGATTTTACTTTTGAGTGTTTTTGATTCTCAAAGCTTTGAGAGCATGATGAACTGCCATGCATCATTGAGCCAGAGCCATTGGATGAGTTTGTGGTGCTTGAAGAATTAAGGTGGTTATGTTCTTCAATTCCCTCTCCCCCATCTACTCCAACTTCAGCCTCATCAGTAACCAAGGATATTGAACATGTTTGTTCAGGACAATCCTGATTCTTGGCCTTGGCCACTGACTTTGAATCTTCACAACAATCACCAGAAGAAGCATTGTCTTTTTTCAATCCTCCCTCACTGGTATGAGATAAAAGTACACTTCTGGAGTCTACAATCTTGTTTCCCACCAAACAAACACCATCATCATCATCCAACTTAATTGTTGAATTCTCACTAGTGCTGCCTGGTGCTGAAACTACTGAGACTGGTTTTTGTGTTGCTTGCTTAGGATCTTTCACAGCACTTTTCTCAGGAAACAGAATATATTTATGTGTGTCAATTTCTTGCATCAGTGATCCTCCAGCTATAAACCCCCCAGTATAAGGATCAAACTTCAACCCTCCTTCCACTCCCTGGACAGAATCAAGCACAGTTTGTATCTTCTTTAATGAACGATTCACTTTATTGATCTTCCGAGATGGCCATCTTGAAATTCCATGTTGCCTGCATATCCTTTTTAGAGTTGTTGGGCAAACTGTTCAAAGAAGAAAAAACTGACTCTGTTAACAAGAATTATCTCTCAGAAAACTTGATTGTGTTTCTGATTCTTAAAGTTTAGAGTGAATCCTCTTTTGATCTTCCAAATTCAAAAAAAAAAAAGTAAGGGTTGTGAATTTATGATTTATGACAAACATCCTCGTATAACCCAAAAACATTAATCAGAGTTAAAAAAAATGTGAAGAAGTTAACAGAAATAACATCAGGGTCTCACCACCAATGCTTTTTGCAGCATCTTTCAGACTACCAGAGAAGTACTGTTGTAGAACACTCAAACTAACATTCTTCTCCACTGTACTTCTCTTTTTCTCAATCTGTTTTCTTGGTCCATTCATCACCTACAACACAAATTCCTACGATGTCAAAGTTCAATCCCGAAATCATCACACCAAGTTACAAAGTTGAAGCATATTCCATGAAGTTTTTTCTACATCAACTCATTGTTAGATGAATTCAAGATGTACCTGGCCATGAGCATCTTCAATTCCATTGTTAGATGCCTTCAAGGACATCTTCTGAACCGAATCATGATCATCATTTATAAATGCTATCTGAGAGTTTCTTCTGGACATTGGAAAAAAATATGTGATTTTTTCCTTTGGAAACCCAGCTACGGATCCTTCTATTCCTGTTATTTCAGCATCTGAAACTGTTCTCAAACTCCTACAAATTCTCCTCATGGTACCTGAGAGATTATCCAATAAAAGTTGTTGCTCTGAACTCCCTGTCATGTTCACTGGCAGAAAGAACTCTAATATGTAATCATCATCATTGGTAAAGGTACTCCTTAGCCGAATTGCAACTGCAGCATTCAAGTTATATTTGCGTGCATGATGAACAAGAGGGTATTCACTAATATCATATGTCTTCACATCAGTGTAGAAGAATGGATGATTTGATTGAAGAGCTTTCCCTGCTATACCTTGCCCTTCCTCAAGATGATGTTCAACGCATGCATGAACAAATCCTCCTATTGCTCCATCATTTATATAGGAAGCTGATTCCTCAACACATAGCACACATTTTTCATCAGAACTTGTATGACCTTCTTTGATCCGTATTCTCTCAGCTTCATCTCCTATTCCCTCACTGTAGCAACAGGGAATCCATGTCAGTGCTAGTGGCAACCTATGTGCATGACACACCGCACGTAACACATCAACTATCTCTGTTAAAGCAGCTCTTTTGTTACTTGATAGACACTGCAGAAAAAGAACCACTAATAAGTGTTAAAATTTTTCTGGTCACATGTATATTACTTAGATATGTTAGGGTTATTATCTGGTCAGATAAAATTATAAAGCTGTCAGTTAATGTTAAGGTTATCATTGAAAATTCAGAAAGTTTAGCTTTGCCTTCACGGTGGGGAAAGATCAATATGATAAATCATCATAGTATGGATTATTGTTACCTGGGGAAGAAGTCGTGGAGGCATAGTAGTCTTTAAATTTACAAGCTGCATAATGTCATTATAAGGATATTTATCATTAGTACCTTCAATGATAACATAATATGGAAATATCTAGGACTTAGAAATAGGCTACTTTTCCTAGTAATTGTAGAGGTTTCTCATACAAGTAAACATCTAACCCTACAAAGGATGACTATAGACTAGAAATAGATTAGTATGATATGAAGGCTCCAATTTTTGCAAACTAATCTTAGTTTGATCACAAGAAATATGACTGCACACGCTTAGAAAATCTTCTTTCCTAACTTGTCCTCAACTACAGCAAGAGATAAACATCAAATATATACAGAAAACAACATAAGATACTTTGGCAGCAAGGTAGAAATTTTCTTAAACAGACATAATATAAGAAGCAGTAACAGAAGAAACTGCAGAAATTAAAGTGTACACTAGAAGTAGAAGAAGAAAAAACCCACCTGGAGGGCATGAGTAACAATTTCTAATTCTCTGTCAAAATTAGGTTTTTCCTTTGTAGTGACCAGTTCCAATACAGCACATGGCTCTTGAGAATGCATATCAGAAACAGGAAGAGCAATAGATCCACGAATTTCATGACTCATTGCATGGTCCAACCTTAAGTACTCATTTTTATTATAGTAACCAACATTGGAAGTCCATTCAGGAACATGTGATGCAAACACTCGTGCAGGAAGCCCTGGACATGATCCTTTCTTTCCTTCTGCAGAAAATGTGAATGCCCTTGACACCTCTCTATACCCTGCAAGCTTTGGATCTAACAAATAAGGTTGTTCACTTGTGCTTAAGATGAATTCATCACCATGCTTTATAGGTACCCAAACTTGTGCCAGCATTCCCTCATCAACTGATTCCATAAAGAAGGACAAAGCCCTCAACATTCTATCATCAAGTGGCCTCCCCGATGACCTGGATATCAAGTAATTGCACATGTCTGAGGTATTAAGTTGCTGATATGAACCATTACGATTTTGTTTTGAGTCAAAGCTATTTGAATCATTTGCTTCATCTAAGAAACCAAGTTGGATATCCATTTGCTGAAATATACCTCTCTCTTCACAACTAGGAGAACTTTCCATACCATTGTGAATTTCACTGACTTCTGTCATGAAGCATGGAACATTGCCATGTTCCACCAGATTCAATCCATCGGATGGTGGATATGATGCTGAGGAAAAGGATGAAAACACATTTGCCAAACTCTGATAAGTCATAGATGAACTATTGCTCCAACCAGCATAGGTATCAAAGTTCATGAGCTCAGAGAAATTGCTAAACATGTCCTCTGAAGCAGATTTTTTCATCCCAACATCAACCGATGTTGATTCCTCCAACTGTGCACAGGGTGATGTGCAATAGCCAGTTTCATTCCCCTTTGGGGAAAAATGATCTTCCATGGTTTGGTTGAAGAGAAAAATTGAAGTTTAGAATTTGACGTATGTTAGTCCCTTTGAATAAAAATTTGCACCAGAGGCTTCTTCCCAGTTTACCAACATCCTAAAAGCCTCCGAGGTTTACACTGAAAATCATAACACAAAAGTCTTCTCATCACAGAAAGTAAAACAACAAAATCAAACAGAGATTAAAAAAGGTTAAACCATTCGTTTGTTGTCTATGGCTACAAATACTTTTCTTATAATCTTCATACTTAAAAACATCTTCTGTCACTCCTTCCACATACCAGTTTTAATCTCTGTTGTCTCTGTCTCTGCATATCATTTTTATTCTTCTTTATCTCTTTAACAAAGAATAAAAGGGATTAAAAGGGGTTTTTTCACAGGAACTTGATAATAATTTGTGAAGTATAAGAACCGAGCAGAAAAACTATACGCAACAATAACGAGTAATTAAAAAAAAACATCACCTCACTTAAAATCTGGTATTTGAAACTTCGGGGAATTAGAATTCATGATTCAAGAATCATTCATTAGTTCAAAGTCCTCGTTTTAGTAAAAGTTTTAATTAGAAGAATTAATATAAGCAAATCATCACATCCTACAGTCAAAATTCGCCAGCCAAACTAATGAGTAGCCGCCAACTGCCCTAAAGCTATTTTTTAATCCAATCTTAAAATTGGCACAACTGTATATAACAACAAATTCAGCACAAAAGGTGTTTAAAACATCACGACACATCAAACAAACAACAAACCTATTGAAAACAAAAGACAAACTTAACCATGAAGTTGGGTTCTGAAAGCTTGCACCAGAGCAAGTGCATCAATAGAAGAATTTAACACACAGTTTATGCACCAAGATCAAGGATTCATAAATGGTGTCAACCATTTATGATACTGAGAAACTCCCAGTTTTCTAATGCACTTAATGTCAGTGTGAATGCAAGCTCTTCACAGGAACATGAGTAACCTCTTTATTGAACAATCTATAAGTACCTGAAATATTTTCTTGAGCTAAGATGTCTGTCTTCTTATCAGACAAGCTTTCACATTCCGACCCAAAAGAAACAACTGTTCTAAAATTCCAAAAGCTTGAAACTTTGAAGTCAAAATACAGAATTTTCACAAACCCAGAAACTGTCTTCCTTGATGGAAGCTAATAGTAGCAAAGAGTAGGTGGAAAAGAAAGATTCCATAAAAGGGAATGTATGAGAAGTGAGTAGTGTATGATTTTTGCAGCAGTTTCGCATAAAGTGTTTACTTAGAAGTACAAAAAGTGTTTACTAAAAATAGAAAACCGTTTATGGTGGTGATCTACCCTTCTTTGTCTAAGCCTCCGTTCTTAATATAGGCACGAACACAATAAAAAAATCTTATCTGCATGTTTGAATCTGATAAAGACTTTTAGAACAGAAAAAATAAATGAAAAAAACCAACTTCTAATGCAAGAGTTTCTTTCTTTTTTTTCCCAGACATGCTTTGTAATAATAACTGTATTTTAATTAATTATTAATTCATGGACATGAAATAGCTAACCACCAGAATTCGTGTGGAATCAGAATCTTGTGGATGGATAGACAACTATATTTCAATAAATAAAATATTAATTGTGGTGATGGAGTGCAGATGTTGAGAATGATGCGCTTTTTGTTTTTTGTTTTTTTTCGAACCCTAAGCTGTCTCCTTAGGTCATATTGTCATTTTGGAACCATTTTTCTACGTTTTTTTTATGTTATATATTTAATGATTCATACTTAATATCTTGCTTCTGTAGAATTTTTTTCAGTGTTATTAATTTGGCGTAAGTAAATTCTTTTAACTTCCCCATTTTGCATATCGTAATAAGTTTTTTTTGTTTTGATTTTTGATAAAAAAAATATTTCTATTTTAGTCTTTATTGTTTACTAACATTAGCTAAATGATGAATTATCTCTTATATGACAACTTGCTAGTTGAGTATAATGTTTAATTGCTTTTTCTATTTTGTTCTCAAATAATTTTTTTATATTTTGTTCTTAATAAAATTTTCTATGTTTTGATTCTTATACAACTTTCATTTTTGTTTTGTTATAGATATGTATTGACATTTTTAAGTTATAAGTATTTGTTAAATAATCATAGCTTTAATTAAAATTAATACGAATATATCTTAATTTATTTTATTTTAGAAAAAAATAGTCAATATAAAGTAATTAATGTGGTCTTTTGGGGTGAGATTTGCATTTTTTTTCCCTTGTAATATTCAATATTTAACAATTAGACTTCCTCAAATTAAAGTTTTACAGAAGATAAAAATAGTATGATAAATGTGTTGTAAAGATAAAGTCAATTTATAGTATAATAGGTATAAATCTTATTTTATAAGTCAATTTTGAAATATTGAGTTAGACTTTAAATATAATTTTTAACATGACATGAGAGTCACAAGTTATAATTTATTGTAACGAAGTTTACTTTTGGTTTAAAGTTCATTTCTTAACGAAATGATAATATTTTATTTTATCTTGCTAATTAGATTTCTCGATTTATCGTTGTGTCATGAATTTTGTATTTGATAACTAATGTATGATTTAAACACTTTCTTTTAGAGATAGAAGTGATTATTAATTCTCATTTTTTGTAAATAAATGAAAGCTTGAGGTTTAGAAGTGAAAGTCATTTTAGGAACTCCTTATCCAATGAGGCATAATCTTGTCTCACAAGAGGATCATGATGCTCGATTAACGAGAAACACCTTCTTTCAACGATGAAAGAAATTTCATATTGTTTGATGTATTTCATCCAACTTTCAACTTTCAATTATGCTTGTCTAATAAGAAATTACAATTTTTGTGAAGGAATTGAAACTAGAGACACTATGAAGGATTGAAGAAAGAGGAGTTATAGGACGACTTCTCACTCTCAATACATGACATAAGATGGTAAAATACTTTCACACATATTAACATATTAAATTGAGTAAATTATGGTACGCTTAATAATTTTACATTGTTTAGGGATCGAGTTTAAATATAATTTTAAATATAATTTATCCTTTAATCTTTTAAGACACTTTACAAAGACAAAACAATCACGTAGATATGAATTTCAAAACGAACAATATTTCAAATGAAATTATTAACCATATTAATATTATCATAGAATTATGTGATTTTCAGAAATATTTTATGTTGTATCATTATCTCTAAAAATTATGGTGTGTTTCATATAAAAAGTTCATTTGCATTTTTAACAATGCAACTTTGTGAAATGATAGACCATGGATCCTTATATTAAGCAATGACATTATGTTATGATCAAGATTTGCATTAATGTGAAAGTTGAAATCTTTATGTTTTTACAAGGTGATAGTTGTGTGAGTGTGTTTGATCAATGCATATAATCTTTGCACTCTCAAGCCAAATACTCAACTATATGTGTAGAAGTATATTCATGAGAGGTTTCAATGTTAGAAATTTAAGTGTGAGTCTAAGTCCTACATTGGCTAGAAATGAGAAAGTGAAGCACTATATAAGAATAAAGACTTATAAACTCATCGTCTTAAGGTTTTAAGGTTTTTGGTTGAAAGTGATGTCAATTCCTTATATGGTTGGGTTCATGTCTCAGTCTTTGTTCTCCCAAGTGAAACCTCTTCTGTAAACCTAACCATTGGTATCAATAGTCATTTTTCTTAATATGGAGAGCTTTGGTCAGGTTACATATTTTTTGTGTCGTTTATTTTGTTCTCCTTATTTTTTTATTATCTTTTTCCTAACATTCAATACCAGTATGTCTTTATCAAAGAATCTAAATCAAGGAAACATTGTTTTTCTATATTTCCAAACCTCAAATCATCTATGCAAATTCACCATTTTCCTTCCTCTTATACACTATAATACAACTATTAAAACCAACAAAGTATTACAGCGAGAAGATAACTATTATTGATTGTTTTTATTTTTTTAATGGATTAGTTACGTAATTTCTTCAAAATTAATCCATTTGATGCATCAAAAACAGTTAAACACAGTTAATCTGTTGAAGTTATACAGTAGTAACTTGTAAGATTTTTTTTTTTTTAATTTACTAAACTAATTTGTTATAATATATATATATATATATATATATATATATATATATAAGTAATTCATTTGATCACTAAAATTCCAAAGGATAAAAAGTATTTGTAAATCAATTATTTTTTTAAAAGTTGGATAGATGTAAATATGTCTATCTTTTGCGAGCAATAAAAAAAATGCTCGTACTATGTTATGTGCTATTTTTTTTAAATAATAAACATAAATACAAAATAACTATTATAATAATTATTATAAATAAAAAATTAGTACTAAAATTTATATGAAATTTATAAAATATGTTTACATACAAAAAGTAGTTATAAAATGAGATTTTTTTTTATTAACTACTATAATGTTATAATTACACAATAAAAACATAACAATTACTACTTTTTGTGAATAGTTTCTTAAAAACTATGAAACAGATAAAGAAAGTTAATTATATTTAAAAAATAAAAAAAATAGTTAAAAAAATCAACCCACATTATTAATCGTTATAGATTAGTAGTTGTATCAAAGGTAGATGTTTCAACTTACAAAAATATAATATATTTTTATATTATTTTTGTTTAACATATTTAGAAAAGTCTATTATATTAAATAAAATTTTGCAGATTGAAAATATTAAAAAAAAATAATCAATAATTTAGATTGAGGGAAAAATACATTTTCAGTTTCACAAAAATAGAAATATCATCACCTTATTATCATTTTATTTTATAATGTTTATACAAAATAATAAAAAACATGATTTAATCCCTTCCACTGTTTTCGTAATTATTTATGAAATACACTTTTTATTAAAATAAAAAATTGTAAATACTTTTTCACAATGGAAATAATAATTAAAATATTTCTGAAAACCAAACAAATATATATATATATATATATATATATATATATATATTATAAATATATAAAAGAATATCTATAAAGAGTCCGGAGAGGTCATATTCCTCTCTATTGATGATATGTTAATTGTATATTTTATTTATACAATATATGTTTTTTTTTCTTTTTCTAGGTCCTCAACCACAAAAAGAAAGTGTTTTGTATGGTTTTATTAATTATCTACTAACTGTGGACGATAACGTGAAAAGGCTAATATGTAACATAAAAAAAATCTTATAATTGTTTAAAATCAAATAATATGATTTGATTTCAAATTGTTTATGTAAAATGGTAGTTTTCATTGCTAGTTTTTTATTAATAGAAAATGATATTATATATGGTATAGTCTTATATGTTGATAATATTTTTTACTTTTGATTTCGTTGTCTTAGATCTCACGAAGAAAACTTGTACGTATTGTTTAACAAATCCCATATGTGAGACGAAAAGCAAAATACGATGAATTTTAAACTATTTCACGTTACAATCTTAACATAAGATATTCTTTCTCATAAAGTCTTTTATAAAAAATAGGGTTAAATATATTTTTGTCCTCAAGTTTCAGCAAAATTTGGAATTAGTCACTCATCAAAACTTTTGACCAATTTAGTCCTTCATCTTTCAAAATGCATGAATTTAGTCCTTTTAACCAAATTTTGTTAAGTTTATCTGATTTTCAAGCGCATTTCATGATAGTATTTAAATTATTTACACTATTTGACACATTTTTGCTTCAATGTTAACTTAAATACTATCATGAAATGTGCTTGAAACGTTAGATAAACTTAACAAAATTTGATTAAAAGGACTAAATTCATGCATTTTGAAAGATGAAGGACTAAATTGATATAAAGTTTTGATGAGGGACTAATTCCAAAATTCACTGAAACTTGAGTGACCAAAAACATATTTAACTCTAAAAAATATTAGTCTATAACATTTATATTAAAACACATCACATAAAATAAAACTCATTATATAGGTAGAGGAGAAATCATTAATATTCTTAATGCCCTAATTCCCTATTATTCCGGATTTCATTTTTCCAAACACATCAAAATAAATCTGTTTTTTTTTTGGAAGACAACCACCCCACTTCTACAATGGAAAAAAAAAATCGGAAACCTTTGACGAGGTGCAGCAAAATTTTTGATAGGTGCAGAAAGCAATAGTCTTGGTTTTTTACCTCGGTCCATCCAGTGTTGCATGTAGCTACCCAAATAAAAACACAACAATCAAAAGCCACTTTCTTTCTGCACCTTCATAACTTTTCTAATGTACTCCCATTTTTTTTTTATTCATTTTGCCTTTATGAATTGCACAATTTAAAAATCAATGACTTGTAGATTATAAAATCTACAAGTCATTTTTCTCTTAAAAAATATACTTCCGAATTACAAATCTAAATACAAAAAATAAATCACATTGAGCAGTTCAAAACTCAATTGAAAAAAAATTCAAATTATGTAGTCTCAATTTTTTTGAGAAAAAAATGATTTTTCGCATAATACAAAAGTCAAAAGTGACTTTTGAATTGAATAATCCAAAATTAAAAGATAACTTTCAGATCGTATAGTTCAAAAACTAAAAGTGATTTCCAAATTACGTAATTTAAAAGTCAAATAACATTCTAATTGTACAATCTGAAAAGTTAATTTTCTTTTTCTTAACATTCTCTAACTTCTAGATGTCACTTTTGCCTTCTAAATTACATAATTCAAAAGTCAATTTTGACTTCCACAAATTTCTTCCAACATTCCATCAAATTTCTTCTTGCACCCATCATGACAATATAGGCTTCTAGAAATTTTGATTCCGAATAGGGATGGTGGTGGGAATTTGGTATCCAGATTCATTCGTGTTTTCGGAGACATAACATATACTTCTGGAAAAAGAAATCTCTAATACTAATGTTTTCCGGAATTAGTCTAGAGTATTCCGGAAAGTAAAATCCAAAATTCACATATTTGATAGGGTGCACCAATAAACAGCCATTTGATTGATTTTTTCTGATGCACTTTCTACAGAGTTCCATGTCCTCTCTCATTAGTGCAGATGGGCCTACTGCTGCATATTCTCACCTTCAAAACACTTGAATTTTTCGCTTTATATCAAATGCATGTGCCATTTCATAGGATTATAGTTGCCAGTAAAAATTTATATACAAGCCACCCGAAGCAACACCTTTTGAGGTTTTTTCTGCCATTTGGTTATCAAACACAATCGCTTGTTAAGATAATCTATCTACTCAGTCACTGGTTCTACTATTTCAATGCTGAATTGCTGTTCTTCCAGGGTGGATCTCAACTTCATTCGGCTGTCTTTCATTTCCACAACACTCAGCAGTTGATGAAGTACTTTTCCAACAAAAGCATCAATATTTGAACTTCCACCGGAGTTGAAAAGTCTACTCTACATTGTACCTGACAATTTAGAGTCATCTAAGAGTGAAAAAGGAGTCGCTATGATAATTAATGATTTCAACTTCTGTCAATAATCCTACTAACAGAAGGACTAAAATATTGGTTTGACAATCCATCGCTATTCTCTGAACCTCTGCTCTATTTTCCATGTGTTTCAACTTCCACTTCACGTCACGGTTAGATTGTAACTAATATATAACAAGGTTTCTGAAAGCATGCAATTTACGTTTTAACAATGAAATCTTATTTAACTGTAAATCGACGAGTCTATTATAGCGTTCCTTTCAAGGTGAGTTGCCATTTTTGTTTGCAAAAAGTGAGTATAAGTAATTTTTTCTCTTTATCTTCATGTAAGTTTAACAATAATGATTATCAACGTCTGAACTGAATACATGATGAGCAAGTTACAAAAATATAAACATGCTGCCACAAAGCATATAGGTGAGGTTGGCCAGGAACATAGGTCAAACCTTCAAAACTTACCATATGAGGGGATAACATCTTTTGTACAACACTGTTGATTTGTTAACTAATCATCTAGGCCTCACCAAGTAAGATGCCCATATCTCATTAGCTGGTGGAGGAGGCTGAACCCAGTGCCCGGGTATGCGGCTGGATGCAAGGAAAAAATGTCAAATAAGATAAAATATTGATTTTCATTTTTCACATTCATTGATTACGATGCGTGCATACTAGAAACTAACCAAAATAAGTGAAAGCAATTATGAAAATAAATTTTAAACGTAACTACAGCACTAATATGTGAAGTAAGAACAGTGGAACAGAGGAACAGATTGTGTGATATACTAATATAGTATGTACAGATCATTAGCGTAATAAAAGGTGGTGGTGAGTCTGGTACTTTAGTCAGAGTCTTGACCTCTCATGAATATATTTTAAGAACTTAACACCCAACGTTCTCTCTCTCAACTCTGTTGAAATATAATCATAGATAAGCATACAACAGAAAAATATTTCACTAAAAAGCAACTTTGGTATGCCCTTAAGAAATGAGGTAAAATATTCATCAATGAGAGATTTATATGTGAAATTACTTCGGGCATTGAGATCTATAAGTAAAATATCCCTTAATGATCACCCCACGCAAAGAATTAAGCATCACCACAAAAGTTTCATCATTCTTACCTTCCTCCAGGTCTGATGTAGGCATCCCATCCTCTTCTAACCTGCATGAGATTGTATGACAGCCTTAACATTAACAATAAAAAAATTATAATGAACAAGCAAGCGAATTAAACAAGATGGTAATTATAAAAAAAAACTTAGCATCATTAGGCTATCAGTCAGGTAAAACGAGCAGACTAATTATGTATTTATTCTGAGAAAACAAAAAGAAAAGTGTTGCTATGCAAGATAATGTAGAATTTAAAAACGAAATTAGTCGAGTTTACCTCAATAAGTGTACCCATATCATTGTTACTTCCATGATAATAATGGTAGAACTCAATGGGTAAATTTGCCAAAGGATCATATGCTCCTCCACTGATCTGTCCTATTTTACTGGATTTATTCTCATCCAATGCTCCAGATCCGTCTTCAGTCACACTGGAAACTATTTGCTCTTTGTTCTCCTTTACTTCACTATCATCATTGTCTTCTTTTGATGGTTTCCCTTGATTCTGAATAGCTTTCCTGGATTCCTCAGCAGTTGCAATTGCTTCTTTAGCAGCATCTGCTTCAACTGCAGCCAAAGCTTCACGCTCCTCTTCTTCCACTGCAGCTTGAACTCTCTCAAGAAACTTGTCATCCTCCTCTGGGAGAAAATGGCCTGATCATTTTTAAAAAATCATAAGAAAATTATACGTTAAATATGTGAATATTACAAACTCTTGCATGCACAAGAAATGTGAATATTGCAGATTTTCCAATTAGAAAAACAACTAAAACCATTACGAATGTATACTTTCAGTTTGATAATAAACAAATGTGCTGATTAGATATTTCTCACGATACATTTATAAGGTGAATACTTATCTATTCAGAATAAAAATGCTAAAGTATCAGATCTTGAACTATGGCACACGTAATTTATAAATGTGATCAATCAATCAATCATAAACCAGTATTCAGAACTGTGAAGGTAAAAAAATTAATATAACAAGCTAAAATGTTACATATGGTAGCAAGGATAGACTATAATAATAAGGTGCACTGTAATAATCATAAGTTCATACCACAGATAACTAGAAGCAGATTATATATACCTTGTTTTTTCAACCTTTGTATTCTTATGGAGCGCAACTCCTGAAGCTTCTCCACTACCAAGAGCAGCTCAAGCTGCGATATAAAGTAATGTAAGAGAATCAATTAATTATCACGCAATGGGAAAGTAAGAGGAAATGATTAGGGATGCAAATAAATGGCATGATTCTTGTTCAGCAAATAAACATACAAAGAGATAAAAGCGATGCATATGCTTTTTAAGAGACACATACCAACAAAAAAGGCCATGAACCCTTTGGCATGGCAGCCACAAAAACAACAAAAAGAAAGATAAGAAAAAAAAATGAATTTAATGGCGAGGAGCTAAGAAACATACTGCACTGAAAAATAAAGGGAGAAATTATATGATTTAGGTAGTTAATAAGTGCAACCTGTGCAAGTGAAAGTCATAACATATGTTATATTGCATTGAATATTCGACCAAGTTCTTCAGAGTTCACAGCAGCCATAAATTGGCAATGGTTTACCAGTCATTTGATAAAAAAGAAAGTTACCTCAGCCTCTAGTTTCTTCTTCTCTTCTTTGGCTTTAGACTTCGCAATTTCTTTCATCTTCAACACCTGTAAATAGAAATTCTTCCTAGATAAGACTAGTAATACAAACTAATGTAACTGCTAATATATCCATAGGCAACTAACAAAACAATGAATCAATATTACCCTTCCCTAATTTTCCACAGAGAACATTAAAGACAACATAGCAGCAAAGAGTTTGAAACAAGTCAGACAAATAGCCACATTGATTTGAAGCAAATATGTAGAAATGTGTTATTAGAAATTTCATAACCTGAATGCCTTTCAATTAGCCTCGCTCTGAAACTGGAAGTATATAACCATATAAACAGTACAGTAACAGGGAGTGCGCTATAAATCTGATAATACTAATAAGAATAATAATGAAGTATGAGAACTTTACCATAATGAACTAGTAGTTCATGTTTACTTAAGAACCCATTCTAATCATATATCTTGTTGAGAACCCTTCCTAATTAAAATTTAAAATCATACTAGCATGCTATTTCATTCAGCTTCAAGTAATAAACAATTACCAATTTCAGTCAAAATAAAAGTAGACATACTTTGAAAAAGTTTCAATACCTTGCTGTTAGCAATTTCCTTGGCCTTTTCCCTAGCAACCCAATCATCGGCTTCCCTGTCAATTTGTTCAAATTGCTCACGCTCCTAGATTTTTTTCAACAAAGGAAGCAACTAATTAAGCAGTCTCAAACAGATGCTACAATGAAGGGACAAAAACTAACAAAACCAAACCAAATCAAACAAAAGCAGAACAACCTTTGCAATCATCTCCGCAACACGTTTCCTCTTCTTCTTCCTCCATAGTTTATTCCGTTTAGACTTGTTTACTTTATTTGCAAGCCTAGCCACAGCTGATTTCTCCTCCCATGGACTTGCCTCATCGGCAACATACCGGAAAGGCTCCAGCTGAGCTCTTAGCTTTGACATCAAAGAATTTGCTGCTTCCACAGCAAATGATTCATGGGATTCTACACTAACTCCTCCGTCTTCTATACATTTTAGAAAACCAGAAAGGCAAGGTTCATCTGTGACAAGTTTCACACCTTCAAGAGCCCCTTTACCATCTTTTATCACCATCAACATCTCTAGCTCCTTCTGCCTACACAACATAACACCCAACTAATTCAACAATATCAGATATCCTGCTAAGAAATTTCAATGAGAATAGCTCACAATCATAAAATAACAGAAAGAGATTTTCGCAGTGTAAAACAAGAACAACATACATTGCCTTTGCGAGATTGAGAGTGTGTTGCAATTCCCTGAGGCGATCGCTGACATTTCTGTTCTCCCAAAAGGAAGTCGAATTCGGTGGTTCCGACGGTAATATCGGAAACCAAGGAGGAGGAGGAGGTCGTGCTACGGATTGAAAAGGAATCGGATTCATTCCTAAGGAGTGGTGTGAGTTCAGAAAACCCAAAAAATTAACCTAACTAGAAGAATTTGAAATTGCAATAGCTTAAACAGTTACATGTGCTTTTATGAAATTATTTGTCATAAAATAATAATATTTAGAATTAAATTATATATTTTACAATTAATTTGGTATTAAATTATAAGTCTAAACAACAATTCATCCCTTTTACATAATTTATAACTACACTATATTTTTTATCACATTACACAAAGGTTGAAGAGCTAAATTATCACCACTTTATACATTTCATGTGACATCCCATTTTAATAGATTACACTACTAAATAAAATATCACACAGATATAATAACGAGAAGCACTTAGATGAATATAAAACGTAGAGGAGATAACTATTACAGTTATCCGGAAATACTTAACAGGAGTGCATAGGCATACAACCATGCCATAAGAAAAACACAATCTAAAAGTTTAACAGTCTTGCAAAAGGAGTTGCCACTGGCAACTGATACAAAAGGCCACATAGCCATGGAACTACTCTTAAAACTTCCATACATGAAATCTAGGCCGCACCGCTGCGTCTCCCGGATCCACCTCGAGTCTCCCTCTCATCTGCTCCCACCAAACGGTGATCATCGCAAAAGAGAAAACATAACAGCAAACAAACACAAACATGCAAGGGTAAGCTAGTGCAATTTGATCTCATCATGATACAACAGACAGGTATTTAAACATTCCTTAACATGCAACACAATAGGCACAAGACATCATGTTATAGCAAACAAGCAGGACACTATGACTCAATTATCCGGATACATATATTAAGATCGGATTCACCGGACGCCTGCACTCGTGGTGGCCTCTACTGCTCTGCAGAGCCATTGCCAATGGGTTTCACCCTACCACTCACGAGGTTAGCCTTCAAGCGTCTAAGGCCATTATCCTGCCAGAGACTAGGGCCTCCCGCTACTCTCACCACTTGGGTCAGTTTGCTCTACTTGAGACTCACTGACCCTTTAGAGTTTCGGGATGCGATCCTTACTTGAATCCTTATCCTAATATATACACTACACGCCACCATGAAGTCTCCCCATGGAACTCATGGAATTACGCCTATCACATCATCAGAATCATGTTTCTCATACCACAACCACCACTTTGATCTCATACATACAGTTCTCATGTCAAAACTTCACGAAACCGCAACTCCATGATCGATCTCACACCAAACATGCCAATTTCATTCATAAAAGCCCAAACACCCAAGCATATTCACTCATATCATATTTAAGAGGAATAACCAAAACAACGCATGCAATAAATCATCTAACAGCCAAGGAAACATAACACCCACTCGCACACTCGCTCAGGCGAGACGCTGCTCTTCCTGATGCAGCGGATTCTCGCCCAGGCGAGATAAGCAACAGGGTTTCATCCCGAATTCTCGCCCAGGCGAGACGCGCGACATGACCACTTCACGAATTCTCGCTCAGGCGAGATGGGCAACGTGGGGTTCTTCACGATTTCTCGCTCAGGCGAGACCCCCTCGCCTGAGCGAGACATGGCGTCGCTCAGAACGCGGACAGGTCGCCTAGGCGAGCTCTCGTGGCAGTGAGTACTCTGATACTCTCGCCTAGGCGAGACAAGCTCGCTCGGGCGAAAATAGCAGAGTTCACCACTGTCAACTCACATGCAGTGGCGGAAACCGCCCAGATCTACCCCCAAACACACATGCAACTCCATTTCAATCGATAAAACACATCATACATGCATATAAACACGAAAGCGACCAAAAACAGCCAAGGACAACTTAAAACAGATGAATCTAGCTCCCCTTACCTCTGTTTTGGAGAGCAACTGAATAAACAGGTTCGAACTAAGGACACCACAGCTCCTGGAGCTAGGGCGGAGCTGAAACATGAAGATCCAGACTAAAACGGGTTAGGAGATCGAGCCCTAACTTACTCCGAAGTGCTCAACAGCAAATGAAAAAGGGGAAGGAGTAGACTAGAGCTCTAGAGTTCGACTTACCAGGAGTACAGGATGGTTACGCTAGCTTGGAAATGGAAAATGGTATGCCCTAGCAGAGGTCCTTCTGTTTTCTTAGAGAAGTTGAGAGCAACTGTTTTTCTGAAACAGAAGCAAATGAGAAAGTGAGGGTGGCTGGTAGGGTAGGTGTCATTCTGTAGGGCAGGGCCTTGGGCCTCCGAAAAGGCCAGGCCCAAACTTTATACACTGAAAAAGGGGCTTACATTTCACAAGCAAATTGATTACTGAAAAAAAAAAAGGATAGATTATCATTTATTTATATTTCCAGCATTTATATTTATGTGCCGGTGAGTATAAATAAAATGTAATAATATTCAAGAAACAATAGTATAAAAAATGAAAAAGCTCATCTTAAATAATAGTTATGAGTTATAGGAGTAAATTATATGTATTATTTATTTGCTTATCTTTTAATGAGACAAAAATATATTTTTAATCTTTACATATAAAGTTATGGAATTTTGGTATCTATATTTTTATTTTTAATTTTATTTTTTAATAAATATTTTTTTTAATTTAAAACATTTTTTTTTACTTTTTTAATAATTATTTTATTAAATTTAGTTTAACTGTTTTATTTATTTATTAAATACTTTAAAAATTTATCTACAAAATAAATAAAAATATATGATCATCAGTAATTACAAAATAGATAAAAAGTTTATTTTAATCCCATGTACATATTTTTATTGTTTATAAAAAATATTAAAAAATAATATTCTTTTTCTTTCTATTTTATTAAAGCAAAAATTCTTCATGTTTTATAGAAAAAATAAAGCATGTTTTATGAAAAAAAATGTTTATCCTTTGATGATTCTTTGTTAATCAAAAGCTAAAGCTTTGGTAAAGACAGAAAAGAATCCCTCTCTGATTTTTGACAGTGAGTGAATCCCTTTCTCTATCTCTCTCTGCCATCATCTATATACTTTCTGGTTCTTCTTCACTGTAACCTGTTCATAGTTATCAATTTCACTCTCTTTTTTTAATCCTGTTTTGAATTTTTGTTTCATTTTCAAATGTTATGTGGTAATTGGCGGGAACCAACTGTCAATCAGGATACTTTTTTTGTGGAATTTGGCCAATTGGGAAAGATTCGCGTTTAAAGATTCAGGCTTGGAATCTTTGGAAAGAAAAGGAAAAAGGGGCATCAATTTTCAATGGCTAACCCTTTGGGGAATCACGAAGAAGAACAGACAACCCATGTTGCGTCGTCGTTCAACGGGAATTTGGCAGCCGACACTTCGCCCACCGCGCTCGCCATGAAGCACAACTCTGGCATCGCCCTCGATTGGACCCCTCAAGAACAAACCATTCTCGAAGAAGGACTCTCTCTGTATGATACTAATTCTTCTTTTCTTTCCTTTTTGTGAGTTGATTGTTGCTTTACTATTTCAGTTTTTACTTTTCTATTTTTCAATCTTAAAGGGTATACATATGGTTTTTGGAAATTGAAAGTGTGTCTTTATTAATATTTTGATGTTATTGGTAGATAAATTGGTTATATATATGGTTTATTTGATATGGAGTAGGTTCTGATAAGCAGTTCCGGATTGAATTGGTCGAGAACAACTCTGTTCTGTGTTAAACTTTAGTACGAGAGAGACAAAGGAAACTATGTGTAATGGTTTTTCTGTATTTTTTTTTTCCTTTACTAAATTCACTTGTCATCCTTCAGTTCAATCTCTATGTTTATCTTGAACAAATTAATTCTTAGCTTCAGTTTTTTGTATTAACAATGTTAATTATGGCAAACATAACAAACACTTTTGTCAATTTTTTTGTATTAACAATGTTAATTATGGCAAACATAACAAACACTTATGTCAGTTTTTTTGTATTAACAATGTTAATTATGGCAAACATAACAAACACTTACTTATTTCTCGTGACACTTCTCATAGTTTGTCAGGTCATATGTTACCAAATTTATAAGTTAGTATGGTGCAACAGAAACACTTTAAGGGAACCAGAATGAAACACACAAGAAACTGAGTATAAAAGTGTATTTTAACCTATATTTTTTTGTGTCACCTTTTCTTTTAAAGGATTTTTGTGACCTTGTAATGTTGTGGATTGGTTATTGCAGTTTGAATTGTGTTCTGTGCTTATTCAGTGATTTCAGTGTTATGTTGTTTGCCTTCTAACATCTTTTCCTTGACCAGTAAGTGTGTTTAATAAGTTCAATAGCTAGTCATTGTTTGAAGAAAAGACAATTTGTTTTTTTACTTGTAGGTTTGCATCTGAACCTAATCTCACTCGCTATGCAAAGATAGCAATAAATCTAAATAACAAGACAGTCCGGGATGTAGCACTGAGGGTCAGGTGGATGAATGTAAGCTATATACGTGTTGTTGTCACAAGTCGTTTATGTCACTATGAATGCTTTGACCTGCATTTCAGCTTAGATAGGGTACTTATTGAAATTTTTTGTAGAGATGATACATAGAACTATTTTTCTTTCATTATGTTTATTATTTTTTGAAGGTTAAGGATAATCATCATACCTTCTGTAAGAAAGGTTAATTTATGAAGTTTCTGCAATTAGAATGGTTCTAGAAAGTTACATAGCTTTTGCAAGTTGCAGCACTTTCTCTTGATGAAAAACAAAACAAGATGAGATTGTTTTAGGCTTAGCTTCTGCATACTCTCATTAAAATGAACACAATTTCTCAGAGGCTGAGCTAGTTCGTAATTGATTGCTTTAAGCAATTATTTGGTTTTCTTTTGGAGGCATTGTTATAACTCAAAGTTGTTGTATGCACCTGCAGTAGTTAAATTTACAATTTAATCAGCATTAAGATCTAATAATCTACCACTAATATTCAATAAATATATATTTCATAAAGTTCCAAACAAGTACCAAAGATTTTTAAATTGGTTACTTTCTCTGACTAACAACATTGGCTTGCATTTTTCTACAGAAAAAAGAAAATTGCAAGAGAAGGAAGGATGAATTTTCAAGGAAAAGTAAAGATAGAAAGGTTTTGGTTACATTTATTTGATATCATCTATGTATTATTTGAATGGGTATTTTGTGTTCTCACTCTTGTGCATACCAATGCAGATATGTCGCATATAATTGCATTTATGGAAAACTGCTTTTTTTTATCCCAGGAAAAGGTTTCAGATCCTGCAGTGAGGTCTTCTCACTTTCCTGCTCAATCTAATGTTTTCCCATATGCTCCTGCAATGAAGATGATGGATAATGATGACAGCATCTCTCATAGAGGTTCGTTTCTTTCCTAGCAGTGAATATTTTTATGTTAGCATTTATGATTTTATGTCTTGTGGGCCCTTTTTGTTGTTTTGGAGATCTCGTGTTTTTTCTTTGCTTGTTCCTTCTGAATGTTGAAGTGTCTGTATTGATCTTTGCTCTGTTCCTTTTGTAGTTATTGGAGGCCCTGCAGGGGAGCTCTTAGAGCAAAATGCACAGGCCTTGAATAATATCTCTACCAATCTTGCTGCTCTTCAGGTGAATTTTTTACATGTTTAATTGATTTAGTATGCATGGAAAAATAATCTTTTCATCTAAAAGGATAAATCTCAATTGCTGAAGTAACTTTGTTAGTTATATTTGTATGAATATATTTTTCCTCCTATTTCTCTCTTTCCCAATTTCCCTCAATGTCCCTTTATATCTATTTTCATTAAGGTGAAAATAACATACTTATCAAAGGTACTACATTATTTTTTAGTTGAGAACTTGTCTCAGCTTGTTATCTTTACTTTCATTTTGTTTAAATTAGGTAGAGAACACACAGATGTTAGATTCTTCATCCAGTCATCAGTCAAGGCTTGTAAAACTATGTTTGTAGAGATCTATCAATTACAACATTTTTGAAAAGTTAAAAAAATGTTAAAGATGTGAGCATAAATACCTGTGTTTTTTTTCAATTTTTTTGTTTATGTATCCTTTAAATATGTGTAGAATACAAAGTCAGCTTTTAAGTATTAGTGCTGTCATTAAGGTTGCAATGTCTTATTTCCCTTAAGTTTGTGATTCATAAACTTTATGGTTCACTGTGGATTTATTGATCTTTGTGAATTAATGGAGTAAAGGGGGAAGTTTAAGTGTTCTATTTAACACAGGCACTCATCCTCTGGATGATGCATCAATGCTTTTATTTACTCAGTTACTCTATGAATATTTTTCCCCTCTATGCTTTTGTTGTTAGGTATCATGTGCAAATTTAGTTGATAACCTGACATCATTTGTATCTTAAGATGTTGAAAACGGAATAAATGACTGTTCTAAAACTCATGTATGGTTCATATATCTATACCTTTGCTTTCTTAAGCCATTCTTGGTCACTGTAACGCTGACCCTAAGCCTTTTCTGTTCTCTTGTTTCCAGTTTCAGGATAACATCAATCTTTTCAGCCAAACGAGAGACAACATCATCAAAATTTTGAATGAGTAAGTTAGAAACTGTTTCTTTGTTGTTTAGAAGTGTATTCTGTTAATCGAAGCAATAATTGTTCAAGTGATCTTTTTTTTTTTGTTACATTGTGGTGTGTGAATGACTCGTAAGTCCTTGATCAATACTAAAGTAAAACATAACAATTCAGTAACTCTCCTTTTAATTCTCAATCAGAAGGTATAACAAGGAAGCGAAATGCTTTGTTTTTATATGTATATTTGAAGTGAATTATCTCAAAAGTTTAAGTTCTGAATAATCTCCTATTATCCTATACTGCCATAACATTAGCATATGATCCAAAATTCCAGTTTTTTCCTGGAGTCATTTTTTTCTTACAATTTCAGCAGAGTTGGATTTGTCGAAAACAAACTTGGTTTATAGTTGTGAAATATTATTACATTAAACTAGCAACTTGTTTAAATTGAGTGCTCATGTTTTCTCCACCTTATATGATGATTTATGTTTGAGTAAACTATCATTTTAGTTATTAAGATTGTAAGACGCTGTCATAATAGTCCTTTAAATTAGAATAATGTCAAATAAGTATCATTCGATCCCTTTACATGTACAATATACTATCACTATAGTTCTTAAATTTGTATAACTTCCTAACCTTTATGCCCTAACAGAACTAGTAGCGAGGACTGGTATGACCGACTAATTTCAATTTCAGGGTTATTTGATATTTTTCTAACTTCAGGAACTAATATGACAGCACATCACAATTTCAGGATTAAAATGGTAGTTTACTCTTCATGTTTATTGAATTTGTTAATGAGTCTTGCTAACAAATGCATGAAAAGAACATATTCATGACAAACTAGCACTCTTTTGCATTCATCTGCATTAATTTCATTGTTTTCATTTGCTTTTTGTCTTATTGTTTTGGCAGCATGAATGACATGTCAGAGGCAATGAAGCAAATGCCACCTCTTCCCTTTAAGATCAATGAACCGATATTCAACTTCCTAATGCCAAACACCATTCACCAGATGCTATAACGATGATGGTTGCTGATTCATTGTGATTGCTTCTACCATATTATGCTTGCATTCAAATTGACAGAGCATTAAAAGAAGAGAGAATGGAATAAGTTAACCACCACGCAACTAAACTAGTCTTCAATTTTTGTAACATACTGGTTTTCCTCATCCTGTTCTTGGCTTGTTAAGTTTTTAACTTAATTGGAGTATAGGAAGTAGTTGTTATTACTTCGGGGTTCAATTTAGGGACTGACAGACAGCAATAAGTACAACTTGGATATTTGTAAATTGGATTCTCTTTTATTATATAAATGGTAGATATTGTCCCATTCACTATGCTCACTACTTTGTGGTTCTCCTGCAGTAAATGTGTCGTTTTAGATGAGTTTTTTCATGAAGTAAATAATCACTTTTGGTGTTTTGTTGCATCACTTTAACTTTGCTTAGTTGCTATTGCTATTGCATTGGCAATATGAGTCTTCTTAAACTTTAAATTTGTCTTTTATTTTATCTGTCATGACTAGAGTCTGAATCTGTCTTCTTTTTTTCTGTCATGACTAGAGATAAGATAATAATATAACACATTAACTATAATAGATCTTTATTAAAATGGTTGAATTTTTCAGTCCATATGAACTAAAATGTCAGTAATTGGTGTCAGCTGAAAAAGAAAATAACACCAACTGGGGTCAATCAGAAAAAGAAAAAATCACCTGTTTATATTTGTAAATTATTAAATATGATTAATGCTAAAATGATTTTTATATTTCATGGTAATGGAAATATTCTATGCAAATAAAAAGATCAATAAGTTCATTTTTTTCTTATTTAAATAAAATGTTTTAAAGAGTCAAACCATTTTAAAATTATAAAATTTATAATTATGTTTTGGTAAACCCAATAATTATACACAGTTTAAGGGTTAAAGTTAAAGATCATTTAAATACACCTCTCTTCTTAATTCTCTGATACCCTTATTAAAAACAAAACTGTGATAAACTTCAATCTTTGAAACAGACATATTAGTACAAGACTCTGACAAAACTAATAAACTCCCTTGAATAAATTACAAATATTGTGTTTGATTAAATCCTAAAATAAAAGAATCTGCTTAAGTAATTTATTAGAAATAATTTTAAACACTCTCTTAAATATTAGAAACTCCTTCAAATGGTCCCTTTTACTGAAACATACCTCAGTTTAGAATGAATATCCAATATGTGACATTACTTAAACCGATTCAGGTGGCTTCTTTCTGCACCCATCAATTTTCTCTGCCACCCATCAAAGTTTTTGGAAATTTTTTTCCAAAATTAATTAAATGTGTTACGAAAAATAAAATCTGAAATTGTGTCAAAGGAAATTTGTTAATTACTTAAGGGATAGCCTTAGGAGAAAATATAATATTTTTTTAAATAATTAACGGTCTACAAATTACACTTTTAAAGAATGATTCTATTAAAAAAAATGCTATTAAAACAGTATTACGACTTTTTCCAATTTTTTAAATATTCAGAAATTTATTAGAATACAGAATCTGATTTAAATTAAAGGTTACTATTGTTTTAAATAAACTCATAAAATCATCCACTTTAAAAGGAACTTTTTTTAATTGTAGATAAATATAAATTGGACTCTTTTCTATCTAATTTCTAAAACATCTGTATAATTGTATAAAAGATACAATCTTTTGTAATTATTTTTTATATGATTTTAACCAATTTTAGCGTTTATTAAATTTAAAAAAAAATCACTATTTGATAAAATACTTACCATTTATAATTAGAAAAGTAACTGCATAATTTCTCAACTAAAATATAATGGTGTGAGGAGTGGATTCATCTGAAAATTTAAAAACTTGCCACCACCCTTCTCAGGTGAAAAAGGAATTTAGAGAGTGCTGAACACTAATTTTTTTTTTCTGATATAAAATGGAACACCATGGTGGTATTATTAGACTTGAAGAAAAATCTTTATTTGGGCTTTACAATTTGGTAAAGAAACTCATGGTGTTAAACAATACCACTTTTTTATGGTAAAACTTCTGATACCATGCATTTCAAGCAAACTGATAACAGTTTATGTTCTCACCATCAATCATATTTTTTAACCACTTTCTTCATGGTTTCAATTTAGGTTTTTCACGTTGACAAAATTCTAAAGGGTTTCAATTCTAGTTGGAATTGACTCATTTTTCTCTACAAGAAATACGAGAAAGATGGCATGTGCATTGTGAATAGCTTGAGTTCCCATGTGTTTTCTGTTCAAAGAATTTGAGCTTCAGAAGGTAATGCCTTTTCTGCATTTTATTCCATGGCAAATAAATAAGATAGAAAGTTAAAAATACATTTTGTCAAATTTTCACACATATATATGCAGATGAAAGGATTTTAGCAATCCCTTAGAGTTCAGAAATTAAGCCTTAAGAGTAGCTTCTTTTAGGTCATAATTCACGAGAAAGTTTTCCAAATCCTTTTTCAATTATCAGTTTTTTCAGGTGAAGTCAATCCAAAAACTGCTATATACGTATTAATTACCACCTCTGCAATTACCACCATACATGCATGCATGCAAATTTGCAATGTAATACACATGAAGCACATACGTTGATAAACCACCAAGGGTTTCAGTTCAATTGTATCTATGCACAAAATGCATTAAGCTATATCAGTCTCTAGTCATCAACTTCGCAAATATTTGTTAACAAGAATATGGTTGTTGCTTAGCTTTGCAGATTAACAATGGCTATCTCCAAAGGCACCACCCTTGGCCTAGCATATATTATTGTGATTATAGCATTAATTCTCCCCCAAACTGCTGCACAAGTAGTCTCCATCGAAGAATCTGTTGTAGGTAATGTAAAAGGCTTTTATGAAAAAGGTCTCTTCAATCTTAATATTTTGCCGTTCCAAATTTTCTGCAACTGTCAAAATTGTGATGTTATAATACCATGCACAGTGCATACAAGAATGACTACATATGATCAGGCTTGAAAAAGTAATTACTGTCTTGCATAATGAAATGGGTAGCATAAGTTGCTAGTTTAAGAAATATCTGGTGTGTTCTTCTCAGATAAGGTTTAAGATTTGAGTTTTTGTGAATCAAAAGTATGTGATTAACAGAAAAATATTTTATTAAAGTTGATCAAACACTATATTGAAAAATTAATCATCCTCAGTAATATTATTATAAGAAAATGGAGTCTCACATTTTTTGACTACTCAGGTCTCACCAAATGCTACCTACTAAGTGTAAAAAATTTAAAACTTCAAACACTGTTTGGTAAAATTGATACAAAATTGTAGTGCGTTCTAAAAGAAAAAAGCTATCACAAGATATCTAATTTGATTCTGCATATAACTTATATACCCTACCTTTGTATCTTAGTTTTTTAATGTCCTGACAGGAGCATATTATTTGAAACAGAGGACAAGACCATTAGAGTAGATCCATTAGATCATTTTAAAAAATACAGAGGAGGATTTGACATCACCGATATCCATTATTGGACTGTAAGTTTTTCTACCGTTTATTTTTTGTCAGAGTCTAATTAATCCTAACATCCATGGTATTCTTTTAACTTGTCTTTAATATTTGTAGTCAGTTGTCTTCACAGGAAAATATGGATACGCAATTGGGGTGCTTTGGCTTTTGTGTGGAATGATTTGTGGCTTATTTTGGATAATAATCACTTTGTGTTGTCAAGATGGAGGAAGAAGGCTCAGGAAAATTCTTCTATGTAATTGTAACAGTTGTCCTTTTTCGCCAATTCCTCTGGTTATATCCTTCATCATATTAATCATGTAAGCTTCTAAAACTTTCTGCATACAAACACCATATGTATATACTGATTATTGGTTCTCTATACAGTTGCAACGTGTGCATGGTTGATCTACTTGACAAAATAGAAAGGCACAACTGTGTAATATTAAGTAAACAGGTTTTGAAACACACAACAAAGAGATTTCAATTTATATACACACTTATTTTTACATAGATTTATGTAGGTATCTGATAAGATTTCAATATATTGCCTTGTTAGTGTAGTTTTAAAAGACTGAAAATACGAAGAAAATAATTTGCTGAAGCATGCAAGAGCACTATCTTTGAGAACTTATCTGCAATATGTGGTGCAAGTCTTAATAGACATAACAGGATCCTCTTGAGTAGCATACTGAAATAATAAAACAGCAGGGAATCAAAGTGTGAGTTTAAGTTTCACATTGGATAAAAATGAGAAAGTTGATCATCATGAAAGAAAGAAGACCCATAATCCTATTGTTTTAAGGTTTTGGCTTGAAAGTGTTGTTAATCTCTTATATGAATTGGGCACAAATCACAACATATCAAGAATCACCATTTAAGAAAGAAAACTCATAAAATTATGTTTTAAGATTTTGGGTTGGAAGTGGTATTAATCTCTTATGTTAGTTGAGCTCAGATCACATCATGGAGGAGAAGAGAGAAAACATTGTGAATTTTAGAAAAGAGAAACATATTGATTTGTAAACACTTCAAACAAGTTAAATGTAAACATATGAGACTTTTGCATTTTGGGATACCTAAAACATGTTAGTTTTTTCTTTATGATGATACAGTAGATAAGGTGATTTTTATTGAATGTGTCAAAATATTTTACACTAACAATATAAATGCAAAGGAAAATGGTCTTTACTATTACACATCAGATAATGGAAAATGGTATTTTATCTAAAATTCCTTTAGTTTTTCTACACAAATTATATATATAATTATCTTTTTATAGGGTTTCTAGTGTGGTAGTTTATGTTGGGAGTGCAAACTTCAATTTTCAAGCAAAAACTTCAGTTAATGTTATAGCCAAGATAGCAGATGATGCAGCAGAAATCGTGCACGATGCATCAATAGTATTAAAAGAAGTCCAAAAACAATTGGAATCAGGTATTACTGCTGACGTTATTACAAAACTTAACGCTACAGCCCAGAGAATGGATAAGGCTGTTGATGAAATTTTAAAGAAAACTTGGAAACATAGGCGCAGCGTTAACAAGACTTTCAAAGTAGTGTAAGAATTTTAGGCCATTTATTTTCATTTTGAAACCATGCAAGTGAATTCTTAATTTCATGAAAATGATTGGATGCTTTTAACTTCAGGCTTATAATCACCATTCTGATCATAACCTTGAATTTAGTTGCAGTACCAATTTTGTCAGGTATGTCTAACTGGTTAATAATGATATGATGATACATAACATTCAGGTTAAGACTGGTTTCTGAGATAGTAACTCAAAAAGCTTATAAACTAACTAGTTAAATTAGAAATTTTGATAAACTAGGCATGATTTTCTAACATGTTGGAATTTTCTGTTGAACAGTTTTTGGAGTAAAGATGTTTTGGAGGCCATTTTACGTGTAGGTAAACTAAATTATCTTTACTTGGAACTAACATTTTCATCCATGAATTACTGGTTCTTCATTTTCTCCTCTGTTCTTCTCTCAGATTTGTTGTACTGTGCTGGCTGATGACAGTGATATGCTGGCTAATCTTCGGATTATATTTCTTCTTTGAAAAGTATAACCAAGATCTTTCTTTGTTGTGTTTATTTTCTAGTTATATCAATATTTTTCCTGCTATAAAATGTTTAGTAGGGATGAAGGTGGAGTTTAATTACTAAATGACTTATCCTATTCTGCAGTTTTTCTCAAGATATCTGCAGAGTTCTTGAGACCTTCGAAGAAAATCCCTACAATTCCACCCTGAGCTCTGCTCTCCCTTGTGCTAAGTTGCTCTCAGCAAAATCATTTCTGCATAAAATTGCTGCAGGGGTCACCCAAATAGTATATGAGGTAACCTTTGCATAGTCTCAAATATGAATTTCTTCTTCAGAATTGCTTGCAACAAATACTCTCCATCCTTCTAAGACACATTATTATTGGTTAAAATTTATTAAAAACTATAACATAAGAAGAATCTGCCAAGTAAACACTGTGATCTAAGAAGAATTTGTAAGTTTCAACAAACTTCAACCATTTGAAAATTATTTTGAAAAGAGTACACATTTCTCTTTCTTCTTTCCCCATCATTATCACTTACTTTTCTATACAATTCACATTGTGTTGGTTTTTAATCCAAGAGAGTAGAGCTTATAAGTCACATAAAGATTAGACATTAAAATATACTTTGTTTGAGTATATCATTTCAGTCTTCCAAAATTAGTGGTCAAGATCTGTCATTGTGTGAATGTACCTCCAAAAGAATTGTGTAATCTGTAAAAGACTCTCCAATGACTTGTGTTTTATGAATCAGTGGATTCAGTCAAAACTAGATTACATAATTCTCAATATTGACCACAGCAAAAAGGAGTTTAAGTTTCATCTCATATTATAAGCTGAAAATGATTTAATGATATTATTCTTTGGCTAAACTCTAGGTGAATACAAACCCCTCTTTGCTTCCAGATGGTGTTTATCTGTGCAATCCTTTTTCAGCACCACCTGAATATTTGTATCAGCCAGACATGTGCCAACCTGATACTGTTAAAATTGTAGATATCCCTAAGGTATGATACAAATAAGGCAATCACTAACACTAAATCTCTTCCATAAATTTTACAGTCATTCTACTTTTGTTATCTGTGATTACTATCACTTCCCTAATGTTGTCTTATAGGTTTTGAGGTATTATACTTGTATTAGTGATAATAGAGAAAATTGTGGGAGCACTGAAGAATCCATGAAGGCTGATGAATATAGTTTACTAGAGACTTATACAGATATAATTCAGAGCATACTGAATCTGTATCCCAGAATGGATCGGTTGATAGAATGCCAGTTGGTGAAAGATGCATTTTCTCAGATCATTCTCAAACACTGCAAGCCTTTGAAGAAATTTTCTCGGATGACATGGATAGGAGAGATGTTTCTTGCAGTGTTCATGGTGTTTTTCCTTGTGACATGGACAATAAGGGCTTGCCAAGACCATAATAATCATCATCCTCCAGATTCTCCTGTGTAACACTGTCTTGTCATGGCAATACTGAGAATTTTGTAGCAGATTAAGAGATTAATCACAATCAATCAAGAATCTCTTAATCATACTCTAACGCTGTCTTGACATGGCAATACTCAGAATTTGGAGCAGATTAAGAGATTAATCACAATCAGTCAAAATCTCTTAATCATAGTCTATTTAGTCTAGAAAAAATTAGCATATGTTAAGTTTGAAAGAACTGAACAGAGGAATAAAGTATATGAAGTAGGGTAAAATCAACCTTTGTGTCTCTTATTTTTTTCTTTTTCTTTTGTAAACATATATGAAGTAGGGTAAAACCCTTTTGAACTTTCTTGGTAGACAATTTTCTTACATAAATTGGTTTTTATATATATATATATATATATATTATATGCGAAAAAAGGGGTCTTGATGCTTAAATCAAAACTCTTTTAATTATGAGATAAATCATAACCATCAAAATCATATAAAAAGGAATCGATTTGTTGTTAAAGACCATAATTAAAAAAAGGTTATGACGACAAGTGTTATTAAGGTACCGGTTATAAATAATTAATAATGAAATTTCATTTTTATTAAATAATTAATAATGAAATTTCATTTTTATTAAAATTTGTAGTTAAATGTGACATTAAATAAATTATGATATCGATAATTATTAATTCAGTTTTATTTTATTTAGAATCATAACTGTTATATTAATGTAATTAACAATTTATTTAATACAAGCAAAAAATATTATTTTATTTAGGTAACTTCAAAATAAATAAAAGAAAATTAATTTAAATGAGTGACAAAAACAATATTTATAACAATATATAAAAGATTTCTTTTTTTCTGTCCATTTTTTAAAATATCAATTTTACCTTTTAAATATAATAATTTATTAAATTTTTAAAAATTAACCGTTATTTTTATAAATTTTTTATAAAATTATATGTATTTACTTTTTTTTTCTTATCAATTTTAATATATTTTACTTTATTTTAATAAATATTAATTTAATAATATTATAACATTATAATATTATACATATTTAAAAAATACATGCACAATATTGTTTGTGTATACACATCGATAACGTTTGTGTTACGCAGGTAAACAAGAACAGAGATCAGAAATTTACTTTTTATACAATTACAAGGAAAAAAATGAAAATTTGAAAAAAGAAAATCAAATCATTTATCATATTAACCAATTGTCCCAAATCCCTGAGTAAACCCTAACCCGACCCCCAATTTTCTCATGCATTGATTGATCTTATATTTCTTAATTTCTTAACCTAATTATAGTTTCTACTATTTCGTTATTCTCTGTTCCTATAAACCTTTTTTTCTTCATTCGCTTTGAACAAATAATTCTCAAATGCCTCGTTACAAGGACGAGTCCCCTGCAGTTCGGGTTTACACTGTCTGTGATGAATCCAGGTCCCGTTTTCTACTCTTTCCTCAATTCAATTTTGTTTTTTAGTGAAAAAAAAAAAATGAATTGTTTGGTTTGGAGGGTGCAGATATTTGATTGTGAGGAACGTTCCAGAATTAGGATGTGGGGATGATTTGCTGCAACTTTTTTCATCCTATGGAGAAGTCGAGGAGTAAATGCACTCATCACTTCCCAGTTTGTGTATTCATTCGTTTATGTATTTTATTGTTTATCTCTATCCATCAATTTATTTGAGTTTTTACCTCTGCAGGTGTAAGCCCATGGATGCAGAAGACTGTGAGAAATACACTGATGTCTATTGGATCAAATTCCGCCTTGTCAGCAATGCTAGGTTTCATTTGTTCTCTATTGGCTGATGAAGTAGTTGTGTTATAAAATATAGGAGGAACAAACTATTATCAAAATTGGAAACCAGTGTTGTTAAACTGCGGTGCGATAGCTATATTGAATTGCAGATGGAATAGAGCAGTTCAACTATTTTTTTGCAATTTGTGGTTGTTAAAACTGTTTATAACTTCATTAAAATTCGAGAGAAGCATACTAAATTGCTGGAGCTCATTTTTTTTATCAGTGGAATAAGTGTGCAATTTTAATAAGGAGAGCTTTGAGAATAAAAAAAAAAAAGAAAAAGTGTTAGAGGAGTCATATTAGTTTTTCTTAATGTTATGTTTGAGAAGGTTGAATTGAGGGAGTACCTACTATCTATAATTTTCAGGTTTGCAAAAAGAAAATTGGATGATTTTGTTTTCTTCGGGAATAAACTGCAGGTTTCATATGCAACCCAATTCGAGAGCCCATCAGACACACAAGATAAGTTAGAGGGAAGAAGAAGGGAGGTTTTAGCGCGATTGAACCGTAAGTTAGAGCAGTTCAGTGGTAGCATACTACACAGTACACATAAATGCTTGTTATATGAATAGTTGTTGTAATCACAATTTTAACTTGTAAATTCTCTCTGACATCAGCTAGAAGATCTAAAGAGACCCCAGCCACAAGCTCTAATGCTATGATTACATCAAATGTCAATAGTGCACAACATTTAGATTCTAATGCTTGGTAATTTATTCTTTCAGTGCTCTGCAATTCGTAGATTCAGCTGAAGCAAGGCAACATTTGTAATTGTTTCTCTTTTCCCACTGTAGGGATGTAGAATTCAAAGGAGGTTCGGGCAGTGGTAATTTTCCAACAAGGATTTCCTCTAATGAGGTTTGTTGCTTCTTGATATATGCACATTCACATTCAAAGTTTACGCTAGAATTCTTACACTCTCCCCTTTGAATTGAAGGAAATTTTTTGGGTGGGGAATGAATAACTGTCAGCTATTATTCAGAAGTTTTTGAGTTTCTTATCTTTTTTATCTAGACCAATCAGAAGACACCTATATGCAGTTGTATTTTTCAAGTGATCAGCATTCGTCATTTCTCTAATGGATGTTATTTTTACAGTTATTAGCTTTTTTGCAATATCATAGGGCCTTGATTGGTGGATCTGATATTATAGTTTTCCAAACTATTATACTTAATAAATTTCCTGTAAGACGTTATGTGCTAAAAATATGGACACTCGCTTTTCGTATATTACCTCATCCTAACATGTTATATTTCCAGGATTATTTTGCTTCACCGTCCATGAATCGAACAGTAAATTTTGTACGGGATAAGCTTGATAAGGTGATTTCTCCTGCTGCATAGTATGTTTAAGAATCATTTATTGTATTGAGGTTTGAAATAGTTTCTCCATCTCATCTAGATTCGATCAAGTGGTGAGCATACACAAGCTGGATCTGCGTCCAAGAAACAACGGGTTGATAACAGGAGGAGAATTTAATCTGTAAATTAAGATGTTCTTTTTTCCTCACCCACTCTGCTTAAAATCACCGAGCTATTTGATTTTGGGTGTATTAAAGCTCAATTCCCTAGCCATTAATGAAAATTTTGACGAGTGCAATTTGAGGACTGTCTCCTCCAATTATATTGTGGCTCATATACTCTGTACCAAGATTTTTTTTTTTTTTCAATCTAACTAGTAGTACATCTGCTATCTATCCGGGTAACAGTACTAGAAGACTTCAAAATCCCCATTCAGCATGCAATTTGTTTGCTAGGGTATTTGGTAACCAAGCCCCGCCTTCTTATAGGAAACCTTATACTGAAATCACATGTTTAATATTAGAATTATAGCTGCAAATAGGGTTTCCATTTGGATTAGTGCCAGTTATTTAATGCGATAATGATGCACTCACTGATTATCTAGCCACAACCCAACTGATGATGCTCCTATGACATTGGTGGGTGCTGAACCAAACGTTTTAGTTGCCTGTGTATGTTTGACCCACCTACTTAAATTCACCGTTCTCTTTAGATTTGTGGCAAGGTATCCTAGCTTCCTAGGCTTGACAAAGAACCCAGAATACATTGCAGGGTCATTTTCTGAACCTGAAGAGTATAGCGAGATTTGTATCCTCTTAGAGTCTTCATTTTAGAATAAAGTATGTTTGTAGCTTTAATTGTTGGGAAAATGACACTCTCATTTTGTAAGATTTAATGGAATCAATTTCTAGGCACGGGAAAGTGCTGTGTACCTGATTCATTGCTGGCAGTTTCATCAGTACAGCAACCCTTGAACCCGTGTCATAAATATGAGACTCTCGTAACTTAGGAGTTAAATGTGGTTCATCTCAGAAAGAGAAGGTGGGGACAAATTCTGTAGCTCATTTTCAGAGTTGAAATTGAAACTATACCATTGCAGTTACTAGGCATGCTAGAAGCTGATGCTAGGGAAGTTGTTCTCTTCTTGATATTGTAATTTTTGTCGTTTCCCTCCTGTCTTGTTATCCACACTTACCAAATAATAACAATGTGACATTTACCCTTCTGGTTATAGAATTTCCTGATTTGTTATGTTATTATATGAATTAAAGAAAGTTAGCACATATTTCGTTAAATCTTAGATGATATTAATATATTCTTATTTTTAGTCAACTGTCATCATCATCATGTGTGGTAGTTGAGTTTCCTTTTCAATTTTTCTGTGTAACTTCCCTGGTAGAAAAAGTGCCAAGGATATAATTGTTTGCATTTCAAAATCCCCTTTCTTCAATGGATAGAAAAATCTGCATCCATCCATCATGCATATGAATTTGAGTTCTGCAAAGTGCTAACTGGAGTAGGGTGAATTGATGCAGGAAAGTATGTTATATTAAAAATGTTATATCTATCCATTTTGAGAATTTAAAGACCAGTGTCGGAGTTTTAAACAAAAAAAAAAATTCTAATTTCTCAGTTCATACAATAGTAGGTAGCAGGTGGATGCACAGACTCATGTTATTATTATTGTATGACATGGAAAACGTGGATTTGAAGATTTACTGCTTTTAGGTTTCAATTGCAAATATTCTTGATATTAAAAATGATTTTAAAGTCAAAACTTATTTCTTTATAGGGTAGTTGTTATACGTGTTGATGTTCCCAAAGAACATATATTACTTGTTTTCCCATCATTATTATATGCTCTTAAATCACGTGAAATTTTGTCTCTTTCTTAAATGTGATGCTTGTATATCTCGATGGAGTAAGAAAACATTTTATATTGATTAAAATATAAAAGAAGAGTTATCAAATGCTAAAATTTAAACCAGATGTCAGCCTTCAAACATAAATTTAATTTGAGCATATTAACATTTAAAAAAAATATAGTATCATTCAATCATAAATCATCATATATAATAAATTTCGTTGATTTTATATATAGTAATAACAATTAGAAACAATATTTAAAATTACTTCTAACTAATTAAAAGTATACAAATCTTTACAAAACATTCTCCCCTGTTACGAATATTAATTATTTAAGACAGTTACACAATGAATAATCCAGTGACAAATAGGCTGAACAGAAGAATATATATATATATATATATATATATATATATATATATATATATATATATTATATATTTTATATAATATATAATACAAAGTTACTTGTACGAAATAAAATTTCATATAGTTTAATCTTAACACATAACTTTTGTGAAAAAATTTGGTGGTTTCACGTGGATCACTCAAAGGTGATGATGATGGCTTTAATTTGAGAGTGCAAAATGATTCATTAAAGCGTGTGCAGTGTAGACCTACCTATGCGTCGGTGTGTACTCTGACCCATCTTTCCTTTTCAACAATACCTAAATAAACCCTAATTTTTATTTTTATTTTTACAATTAAGATTTTAATTATATCTGTGCTTTTTTAAATTTTGATGGTTGAATAAATTATTTGGAAACCTAAAGCAATCATACACAACTTTTCCCCAAATTATTTAATAAGAGGCTAATTTTATTATGATATTGTTGACTAGAAGTTTTGATATATAATAAGAATCCAACACATTCATTCACTTTGTCAATCCACTAAATTAAAAAAAAAAAAAAAAAAAAAAACTATCACACCATCTTATTATCAACAATAAAATAAGATATTTAAAAAAATTCTTTAAGAAGATTAATAAATAAAAATTTAATAAAAGTTGTGATAACAGTAATAAAACTTACGAAAATGATATTTGAACATTTTTTTAACTTAAATTTGACATGGGTGATCTGGCATGACTTTTTTTATTTAAACATTAACTTTTTTCTAATGAAAGAAAACTGCTACAAGTGTGGGAGTTAAAATTTTTTTTTTTTCAAAAACCGAAGACACAGAGACAGTGAGAGAAAAGGCACAGAGAGAGAGAGAGAGTTAGAGAAGCAAAGAAGCAACAGAGAGAGAGAGAGCGAAAGAGAGAAAGAGAGAGAGAGAGAGAGAGAAGGTAGAGAGAAGCAAAGAAGTGGTGCTTGCCGGAGAACACATCGGCCACTAAAAGTCATCCACGACGAGGCTTCCACCAGTTTTGGGTTTCAATGTTGGTCGCGATTTTTTTCATACATAATAAACTCACAATTAGGTTCATAAGTGGGGAGTGCAAAAAAATTAAGTGGGAAGTTTTGTTGGATATTTTGGTTCACAGACACAGTTTTTTTAAGCAATGAAAATTTCAAATATTTTTCGATTGTGTTACAGACCCAATCACTTTATGATGTTACAAATATTTTTCCATGAAAACATAATTCGCGGCTGGGTTATGTTAACGGTGAACCTATATGGTAATGCAAAAATTATGGATATTATTAGTAAGTGGTGAGTACAATACTACTTCATGGGGAGTTTTCATGAAAAATTAAATCAAAAAGGGGTCAAAAGTGGGGCTCAAAAATAATTAGGTGGGGAGTTATGTTGAAATTTTTTATTCATAGACCCAAGACTTCAAACTAATGACAAAGTTATGCGCACCACAAAGTGATCAAAGTCACATTCGAATGCTAGATAATTCCTTCCATCAATACATAATTCGCCATTGGATTTTGAATACGGTAAACCTATATAGAAATGCGATAATATGGATATTATTGGTTCGTGGGGAGTCAAGAACTCTTTAATGGGGAGTTGTCATGAGTATTTTGGTCTTCGACACCCAATTTTAAAGAAATCAATCTTCATCGCTAATTACATTTCCTAACACAACAACCTTAACGTAGTGTGTTTGTATTTCCATCACCATCACATTCCATGATGGGTATACAATGTTGGCCACAAAATTTTGATAAAAAAACTTTAAATCAGAAATGGGTCAAAAGTGGGGACTCAAACAATTAGGTGAGGAGTTATCTTGAATTTTTCGGTTCACAGACCCAAGACTTGAAACTAATTACAAAGTTATGCGCACCACAAAGTCACGTTCGAATGCTAGACAATTCCTTCAATCAATACATAATTCGCTACTGGATTATGAATACGGTAAACCTATGTAGAAATGCGATAATATGGATATTATTGGTTCGTGGGGAGTAAAGAACTCTTTAATAGGGAGTTGTCATGAGTATTTTGGACTTAGACACCCAATTTTAAAGAAATCAATCATCATTGCTAGTTACATTTCCTCACACAACAACCTTAACATAGTATGTCTGTATTTCCGTCACCATCACATTCCATGATGGGTATACAATGTTGGGCACGAAATTCTGACAAAAAAAATTTAAATCAGAAATGGGTCAAAAGTGGGGACTTAAAAACAATTAGGTAGAGAGTTATCTTGAATTTTTTGGTTCACTGTGCAAACTCTTCCAAACACTATACAATCGATGCTTCTTTGATTTGTTGTGCAAACACTTCCAAACACACCTTTCACTTGAAACCCAAAACTGGTGGAAGCCTCGCCATGGATGACTTTTAATGGTCGATGCGTTCTCCGGCAAGCACTACTTCTTTGCTTCTCTCTCTCTCTCTCTCTCTCTCTCTCTCTCTCTCTCTCTCTCTCTCTCTCTCTCTCTCTCTGCGTTGCTTCTTTGCTTCTCTAACATTAACACTCATCACTGTGCCTTTTCTCTCTCCGTCTCTGTGTCCTTTGGTTTTTGGGAAAAAAAAATTTAACTCCCGCACGTGCAGCAATTTTCTTTCATTAAAAAAAAAAGTTTATGTTTAAATAAAAAAAGGTCATGCCACATCAACCATGTCAAATTTAAGTTCAAAAAATATGTTCAAATATCATTTCCGTAAAACTTATAAGGATAATGTGTACACATTTTTTTAAATATAGATAATGTTATATTAATAGATAATGATAATGTGATATTATTAAATTAATATTAAAAAATTATATTTATTAAAAATAAAGTTGAATAAATGAAAAAAAAATATTATTTGTTGATGAATGAAAAATAAATAAATGTTAACATAATTTTATAAAAAATATGTAAAAATAACTATTAAACTTTAAAAATATAAATAAATAATTATAGTATAAAAAATAAAATAAAAATAAGTAATTGAGGACGTAAAAAATAAAATTATCTTTATATTATCTTTATATAAGTCATATATAAACATAATTCATCAATTACAAATATTTATGTAAATTTTATCTTTATTACTTGTGTTTTTGTGTAACAAAATTTTTATATCACAAAAGTAAAAAAATATTGATTTATATAATAAAAAATGTTACTGGTATAAGATTGTATGTCTAACTAATACATTAATTCATGAAATATAAAATGATAACTTGTTAACTACTTTTTTATAAGTAGTGTGTTAACTAGTTAAGTGATGATTAATATAAAAGCTAATTGCTTTAAGGGCAGATAAATTTTTTTTAAGGAAAGATTGTTGATGACGCGAAGATCCATGTTGGTGAGAAAAAGTTGAGATTATGTGGAACTTACTTGGATTCTTGTAATTATTTTAAACCAACATTTACCTTTAATTGCTTTTGGATAATCATGTCTTATTCTAATGAGTGTACCATGGAAGCTTAAACTTTATACTTTTTCTTTAATTATCTTTTTATTAGAGTAACTAATAACCGCAACTACCTCTTCACCTAAAAAAGTAATTGTAACTACTTTAACATTATTAATTATTTCAAATTGTTTATTATTCAGTGTTTCCTTTCATATATAAACCATTTTCTTGGATTAGGGATCATTAACAATCAATCACTAACACTAACCTAAATCTAAAGCTCTACCAAATCAAAGGTTGGGTTTTCCCCCAAAACTCTATTAGTATTAGTAGAATTAGTGGACATGAAGAGTTATATATTTAAACAAAAAAAAGTTTACACAGTAGATAATAAATTATTTATGGTGTATTATGTGTTAGATAACATGAATAATTTAAAAGGTATAGTAAATTTGTACTAAAATAATAATTATTGTTATTTGTTTTCATATCTATATAAAGTAAAATGTGTTGATTAAGAACACATATAACTTATTTGTAGTAATCTATGATGTACTGATATTTCAACTTAAGTTACCTATCTGTGTCGGACACGTATCGTGTCCGATACTTTAGGATACTTTAATGATAATTATCAATGAAGTATCTAATTTATGAAGTTAGTACACTATAATAAAATTTTGAATAGTGACTAATTTTAGTAATAAAAAATATTTAATCACTATATAGTGATCAATTTAACAACTAAAATAGTTCCAAAAAGTTGTAATTGGTCTCTAAATTGATAATTAAAATAGTTTCAATTATGAATTGGTTTTTAAATTTGTCACTAAGATTAGCTATTAGGTTTTGTCTATCATAATAATTGGTCTCTAATTAGAAAATTTGGATTCACACATTAACAATCATATATTTATTATGTTTGTAAAAATTATTGTAAAACTTTTAATATTCGGATATCACGTAACGTATCCTATTATTTTTTGAAAATAAACATATCGATATCAGATACGTGTTGTATCTGATACACGCATCGTATCGTAGGTAGTAATAGATAGACCACATTATGAAAAAAAAAATTAAGAAAACCGGATTATTGTTTAATAATTTTTTTTTTGTATTTTCCCATTTTTAAACTTCACTTCAAAATTAATACAAAGTAAACTAGTTTATATCATCTCCTTTTTTAGTGTTTTTTTTTCCTGTCAAGATTTTTGCTAGATTTATTATACTACTCGCAAAATACAATTGATGAAACAAGTTTTATATAGTTTCAAAATCAAATAAAAAATTTGTATATAAATTGTTTTCGCAATATATTTACTTAAGTGTGTAACAATTAGGTTAACCATGACATGAGATACACTTGCTAGTGTTTGCAATAAAAGTAATATTTTTAAACTGTATTATTAGAAATTGGCTTCTCTCTATTAATTATTTTTATATACTTTTATATTCTATTTATGTAGATATTGATTAGGTTGTTGGGTCGACTCATAATGTTATCACATGTTTTGTTTCATAGTTTTTTTTTGAATAAATAAATACCCCTATTAAAAAATATTATGCTTTTGTTTTAATGTATTACCAGAAAAAATATATTTCTATTAAATAATACACAATATATATGTTTTTTCTCTTCGTTAATACAAGACACGTGTGACTTAAAGGTGTAAAACAAAATGAATTCAATTATTTTTTTCTAAATTTCTAAAATAACATTACTGATATACTAAATTTACTTTTGAAGGCGTGAACGTATACCATATTGATACTCTTATTCTAAAATAGTTAAACTCATATTAAAAGGACGTTATTCAAAATTGAATATTATTTAAAAAGAAACACAAATTAGTATCAATATCAACTAATATTAATGATTATAAAAAGGTGGAAAGCTACATTTTGATAACAATTATGTGATTATAATAAGAGTTTGTGAAGTTAAATTTTGTTCGATCTTATGTTGTTTAGTTTTTTAAAATATTCCTTTATATTTTAACTTTTCTAAATAACCTACACTTTCATACTTTTATTCTTTTTCTGTCTGTCTCTGTTTATCTCTGACAAAAAGATAAAAGTATTTAGAAATTGTCACATTATTTATTTACTATAATACAAACTTATACCACTCTGAACAAAAAGTGTTTGGGAAAATTAATCACTCCTTAGCATTGTTTAAAATGATTTACCTTTGGAAAATATTTTGCTTATAAGAAAGTGTTGGATTGAAGATTGTTATTTCTGAATTTAAGTGTGTGTTTGATTTTCAGTTTTGTAAATTTAAATTTAAATTTATTTTACATTAAAAGTTATAGATACTCTTTAATAAATTTTTTCTATTTAATTAAATTTTAAAATCCATTCTTTCGAAGGCAAAACATAAAACTGTTTTATTAAATAAGATTTTCAATTTTATTTAACTAAATATAATTTTTCTGACTAGAATCAAAACACATTCCAAATAACTAAAAATAGTAACAATTACATTAGGATTGTATTGAAAAAGTGTTAGTAACATTTTAAACATTTTTCATTTGCAATTATTTGACCAATGCTTTAAAACACTCACAAAAATTTCTCAAAACAGGTTTTTGATGATGTTTTTCTTACAAAATTAGTTTTATGATGCGATGGGAAAAAAATAATGAAGAACGTGAGTCTTGTTTGTTTTTTTAGGTAGCCGACACCATTACCTTGTTCTTAACACCCGCGTTACCCCGCACATGCACCTTCGTGCATTCACCCATTATAAAATTCGAATCTTTCTTTGAAAAGTTCTCACCTTGCTCATAATTCAAGAGAAAAAACAACACCAACACATAAAAAAAGTAGAGTAATTGTAGCTCTGCAGAGATTCTCCCTTTGCCCCTCTCAGAATTTGTTAATGCCCTTTTCGATTCATTTAGCAAAGTACCCTTCTTTCTTCTTCTTCTCTGTGTGAATCAGTAACTCCGCAAAAACTAAAGTGGGTCAAGTTCAGGTTTCTTATTCTTGTATGAATTGATGTGCATGTGTGTTTAGATGTATTTGTCAGACACTGACAGCTCTTTTCATATCAATCATGCAATAAACATGGTGCCAATTATACCCCCCTTACCTATTTTCCTTAAAACCTTTTGAGGCTTTTATCTAAATCTCATCTCATTCTCCAACATGACACAGTGCCAATAAAGGTAGCTTCCACAAAAGAATTGAGTTTTTATGGCTTCTAAATTTTACTTCTTGGTGTAGTGTGTGGTGTGGACAACCAAAACTGTTATTATTATTGTGAAATGTACAAGCCACTAATTCCAAACCATTTTCCAAAGGGGAAATAATTCTCCCATTTCTGAACTTCACATAATTGTCAGTGCCTCTATGATTGTCACAGTCTAGCTTGTGTTTCTAGGAAGGTGGGTGGGTTCTCCTTCTCATGTCCAAGCTGTACCACCCAATGAACTAACCACAATATAAAATCTCTTCATCCTCTGGTTGGGGAATTCTTTTTGATAGCTTATTGGTGTCTTATTTGTTGTTTAGTGTTCTTTTCCAGCATTAAAAATTGCTGCCAAAGCCTATGGTTTTTTCTCTCTTCCCTCTTCAAAATCTGAAATATTTCTCAATGCATTCAATTCTCTCTTTACTTGGATAGTCTATGATTGCGACTTTATTGCAAGATTTCCCTCTCTGCAATTGTAGAATCCCCGGAAGGCATCGCAGCATTTATTGTTTCAGTTCAGATTTGGCATTCCATCAGTTGCAAGTTTGCTCAGAAAACGTCTACAATTCTACATTTACATTGCAAAACGCTTCCTTGTTTTTCTCCCCTGTGTTTAAAGGGTATTAAGAGTGTGAGTGATGCATATTGAAGCTGCCATAACAACAAAAGATGGCAAGTCTTGTTCCTGGGGTGCTTCTCAAACTTATGCAGCACATGAACACAGATGTGAAAGTTGCCGGTGAGCACAGGTCCTCTCTGTTGCAAGTTGTGAGCATTGTTCCAGCTCTTGCCGGGGGTGAGTTGTTCCCAAATCAAGGCTTTTATCTCAAGGTTTCCGATTCCTTGCATGCCACCTATGTCTCTCTCCCTGATGAACATGATGATCTCATCCTCAGTGACAAGATTCAACTGGGGCAGTTTGTTTTTGTGGATCGTTTGGAGGCTGCTTCACCGGTGCCTATTCTTCACGGGGTTAGGCCTATTCCTGGGAGGCACGCCTGTGTTGGAACCCCTGAAGACATTGTTGCAACAACTCACTCTCTTGGGTTCCTTGGTAAAGCTAAGGCTAACAAAAACAGTGCTTGTTCTGGCCCCTTGGACTTAGAGAGATCCAAGTCTCCTAGGAAAGTGTTGGGGAATCACCATGTTGGGGAGAAGGAGAAGAAGGAGAAAGTAAGATTGCACAATGAAGAGCAGTTAGACAAAAAACCAGCTCTTTTGGCTAAGAGTAAATCTCAGACAACAAAAGCAGTGACAGCCAATACTGTTGATGTGAAGAAGGAACCATTGGCAAGATTGAAGTCATTTAATTCAAGGGCCATTCCTTCTTCTCCCACTAGTTGTTATTCTTTGCCTACTTCCTTTGAGAAATTTGCCAACGGGGTGAAGCATCAGGCAAACATCAAGGGAGTGGACAAGCTAACTGCGAAGGTGGGAGTGTTGGAAATAGGAAAGGGTGTCCGTGGAGCTAGTCCAACCGGGAAGAGAATTTCCATGGGAAACCCGATCAGAAATTTGGTTCAGGGAATTGAGCTTGGAGCTAAGGTGCTGCGTAAGAGCTGGGAAGGGAACATGGAAGTCAAGAATAAAGAGACATCAAAATCAAGGGGTGCCAAGTCTGATCCTAAGCCCGAGGTTCGTGGCTCGGTAAGTGATTCGTAATTTCTCTTCTAGAACAGCTCCTAACTTCAAAGTTCAAACCACAAGTGTTGTTTATATCTAATTTCCTTAAAAAAATGTTTCATAGGAGTGGTGTTGTTTTGTTGTAAGATATCTGCATTCAGTTTCAATTTCCTTTCTTTTGAGGCAATCGAACAGTTATGTTATTACTGTCACTTTGTGGTGTTCCAGACTCCTAGGAGAAGTACTTCAAGTGAAAAGTTTTCCTCTAAAGAAGAGAGCAAGCTGACAAAGTCCTCCAAGGAAGAGCACAGGACTCAAGCAACTATAAAGAAAGTTGTTGCCAATGGAACTACGGAAGAACAAGAAAAGAATGGCAAACAAAGAGTATCTGTTGGAAAGAAATCGTCAGAATTTTCAAACACTGGATTCCCTGGAAACTTGGTGAAAGTTTCTCCAAGTAGTAGAAAAGTGACAGATGCAAGTGTTCAATGGGCTTCACTGCCATCATCTATTGCAAAGCTTGGCAAGGTATATCCTCTTAAAAGACAATTTTTTTCACCAGTTGTAGCTTTTTACTCTTTGCTGCCAAGGTTTGCATATGCAATCTTCACCAGTGACTTTCACTGACATTTTTTAAAATTTAGCCTCAGTACGGCTATTAGGTTTACTCCTAGTGACCTGAAGTAATTGGTTTTATAAAGCTATTGTTATGGCATCATAAATGCGTATATAATAAGTATGCAAAATGTATTATGTCAACTGTCAGATCATACTATTAGTTTATTCTTTTGTTTGAGTCTTCCATAGCAAAATGTTTTCTGCCCATGCTCTCATACCATGTCCTTTCCCACTGGATGCATTATTTGTTAGATTATTTTTCTTCTTGGTCCTTCTGTTTGGACAAGAAGTTTTGTGACTGTATGGTTTCATAGTCATTTCATATTGTCATGTCTGCACAGGAAGTGATGAAGCACAGAGATGCAGCACAGATGGCAGCAACTGAGGCTATTCAAGAGGCTGCTGCTGCTGAGAGTTTGCTGCAATGTCTAAGGTATGAATATATTCACATATCAATTCTTCCGAACTTTAGTGATTCTCAATACAGTTGAGATTTTGGGCTTTCATGTATGGAAATTGAAATTTAGACTTCAAACCAAGATATACTATTACTGGTATATGGTTTATGTTTGTTTTGATAAAATTACTGCTCATTAAATCATAGCAATACGCAAAAAGCTAAGTGATTTATACTGATATACCCATGAACTCATGTTGATACTTTCTGACCACAACTATGTGCATTGTCGAATGCCTATACAGAAATGTCATTTATCAAAATGACTATGGAATCTGAAGAATTTGGGATGGCAAATTGAATCCTAAACATTAGTAATAGCGAGGCTACAAATGGATTTGCTTTGTATTTTGTTATATGGAGTTACATTATATTGAGTCATATAAATAAGTACTTGTCTTTTTATGCTAATTATTTCTTGTGGGCTTCTTGATACAGATTTAAATGTTTATTTCTAAATCCGTACAATAGACTAATAATCTAACTATGGGCTGGGCTAGGGTTAATGTTGAGTCATGTGAGGCCAATTGTGTGTTCTGATACTTATGACGCTTGGCATTTGCAATCATGGTGTGTAGTTTTTCTATATTTGAATGAAAGCGAAGAACAATGCGTATAAATGCATTGAATGTTCAACTGTAAATTAAAGCTGATCTATATTTTGTCAACTTAAAGGATGACTTCAATTTTCTTTGATGTTCATTTGATGTAAACATTTCACATGCCTGCTATAATTGTTGTAATATAATCCTTTCAGGTAAAATCTAGTTAATGAGTTTTACACTCAAAGTGGGGTTTAATTTAACCATAGATGTTTACCATCCATCTTCAAACACAGCCATTCTTCTATCTCACCCTTCTGCAATGCAGCATACCAGATTTTTCTGACATTAATGCTATGTTTCTGGCAGTGTATATGCAGAGCTAAGTAATTCTGCAAAGGAACAAAACCAGCAGCGTACAATAGAGCAGTTCTTAACTCTTCACGCTAGCCTAAATAGTGCAAGAATGATTGCTAACTCTCTATCCAAATCCACCCCAGATGATTCTTCTGCAGAAAATGAAAGAATCATATCAGAAGAAGAACAAAAACTCAAATCAGACAGACAAAAGCTTGCGAATTATTGGGTCCAGGCTGCTTTATCCACCAATCTATCACCATTTTCTGTTTACAACCGAGAACCTCTATCATCCAGGCTTCAAGCTTCAACCAATTCTCAAAACCAAAAGAATATCATGGGAAGCAAACCAATGCTGATCATAGAAACTTCAAGTGAAGATGCTTCATCAAAATCTCATGGAAAAAACCGCGCGCCTAGTTCCAAACACGCCCTGCAAGGAACTCCTCGCAAAGCAGGTGATGCATTGTCAAATGGACAGAAACAACTAGTCCAATCACCACGGGATTGGGTTAAAGGAGATGGCTTTGATGAAGTGGTTGATTTAATTGACATGCTGCAAGTGAAGTCAAGAGATTGGTTTCTGGTGTTCGTTGAGAGATTCTTGGACTCTGATGGAGACACTGCTAGCTTGTCAAATAATGGCCAAATAGCAGGAATGCTCACTCAGCTAAAGAGTGTGAATGATTGGCTTGATGAGATAGGATCAAGCAAGAACGAAGGAGAATCATGGCAGATACCAGCAGAGACAATTGACAGGTTGAGGAAGAAGATATATGAATATCTTCTTACACATGTTGAATCTGCAGCAGCTGCACTCACTGGTGGATCACAATCATCATCCCCTGGAATCCAAACATCAGAGATCAAAGCCAAAAAGTGATGAATAGGTACATAGCTTAGCTTAAGGATGCATTGTTTATGATATTTAGTCACCAGAACTTATTCAACAAAATTTCTCTCCTTTCACTCATTTTTTTGTACATAGATCCTGCATGTGATCTGGGATGTAATTGTTTATGTGGGGAAGTAGCCATTGTGTTTTGTGAGGATTTTCTTTTTCTTTTACTAAGTTAATGCTCATATGAAAGTACAGAAATTGAAACAGTGGATAAGCAGAAATTATCTTTGCATGGTTATGATGATTCCCTTCAAATAACTGCTATGTACCAAAATGAAAAGTAGAAGAAGAAAACATATAACTCCAATATTCTAAATTTAACTAAAGTATAATATCATTTGAGGATCACAATGGACGTTGTTTCTATATCAAACTCATCTGGATTTATAAAAAAAAAAAATCTTCGTTGACTATATGAAAAATATGTATGAATATGAGTACTATTCAATTTTTTAAATTGAAAATGAAAAATTGAAAAATTTATGCTAACTTTTCTTTTTTTCTAAGACACGTATTTAATATTAATTTTCCTCTTTTATATAATTATTTAATATTTATTCAATGATTATTTTATATTTATATAATGATAGTTTCTTTCTATTTTGCTATTTAATATAAATAAATTTGTAAACTTTAAATTAAATTAAATACTTAATAATATCATATTTTATTGTTACGATTTTTTTATAACAAGTTATTTAATTAATATTTAAAATAATAAATAGAAAAAAGTTATAATGTTTGCATGGTATGCCTATTATCCAATTATCCAATGAAGATGGATAGTTTATTTATTTACCGTATTGCCAAATAAGATTGATCCAGTCAGAATTATTGTTTTCTTTAAGTAAAAAAGTATTAATTTATAAATGAATTACAAGAAATTAAGTTCTACAATAAAATAATACTTTTTTTTTACCTAAATAGGAAAATTTGTCAAAACTTTATTAACATATCATAGCTCAAGTAATCATCATTATAACTCGTTTCATCATTGAAGTAACATAATTAATTATAGAGATACCTCTGAATTAGTAAAAGCAACGTAACTGATCTTCATTTAACCAATATTTTTCTGCAGCCCTCTTTCCACTGAACCAAACTGAGTAGTAACTGTGGTTGCAACTTTTCTTTTCTCAAAGAAAAGCAATGTCTTTGTAGAACTTAATGTGAGAGATTCCTCAAGAAAAGTAAAATTTCTTTGTTAGTCAAGTTTAAGAATTCAACTCTATTCGAAAGTTTTCTATTTTTTAACCAATAACATTTTCAACTGTATCTCAAAATATTTGAACAAAAAAGATAATTAAAAAATATATATTTAAACAACTATCGCAGGTAGAGAGATGTTCTAGCAGACATTAACAGCAATACAAAAGATAACTGTCACAACCAATTAATTAACACAAGTTGTTTTAGTTCAATAAATAATCTTAATTATAAGTAATATATTAAAGTCAAATAAAAGTACTTCTGACGCCTAAATTATAATTTAAGCATTACTATTTTTTAGCTTTTCAAAATCTTATTATAATTTGTTTTTGTTTGATTCTCATAAACTTTAGAGAAAATGACATGTAGACAATACTTTGTGTGAAAATGATTAATATTCGGACTAAGAAGATATAGATAAATAGTTTGGTGTTGCAATAAATAACTTTGAAGGAAAGTGTTCTAGAAAGTACCATTCCTGCACCGTAGTAGTTTTAAATTCGTTTGTGGCAACTCATTCAACTCAAGAACACACTCTGAGCTGAAATCTGAAGCAACTTTTGTTGCCATTGCAGTGAGGAATGAGATGGCCAATGGCAACACTACCCAGTTCTTCAAGCTCTTCCTTTTCCTTCTGATTCTTCACTCTGCGCTCGCTGAGATCTTCTTCGAAGAGAGATTCGAAGGTAATCATAATAATCTTCATCTTCCACTTCACCACAGATTCCACTGTTTTCGGAGATTATTGATTTTGTTGATTGATTGCTTCAGATGGATGGAAGAGCCGTTGGGTTTTATCGGACTGGAAAAGGAGTGAGGGAAAAGCAGGTACCTTCAAGCACACAGCAGGGAAATGGTCTGGAGATCCTGATGACAAAGGTATTCAATCTTCAATTCATTAATCTTACATGTCCCACATTGGTTAGAATAATAAACTATTTTGCATACTACTCACCTATCAGGACGATCTTGACTTCTGATATGAAGAAAAAAATTGAAATTTATTTATCCATAATTAATTGTGTTGTTGATCACAATTATTATTATGATGGTGATGATGATGATGGAGGTGGTGGTGGTGGTGGTGGTGATGGTGAAACTTTTTTCTTTTTTGCAGGTCTTCAGACACATAACGATGCCAAGCATTTTGCCATATCTGCAAAGATACCCGAGTTTAGCAACAAGGACAGAACCCTTGTAGTGCAGTATTCAATTAGGTTTGAGCAGGACATTGAATGCGGTGGCGGTTACATCAAACTTCACTCTGGTTATGTCAATCAGAAGAAGTTTGGTGGTGATACCCCTTACAGGTCCGTCTGTCAACTTCTCATGTTATGTTTTAAAGTATGTGTGTGCTTGCTAACTTGGTTACGAATGGAAGATGAACTTCTATATACATGGAGTATACTGTATCAAGAAATGTTAACATCGCGCTTTCAATGTTTGGCTAATATCTATATTTAGACACGTGAAATTATGGTTGAGACTTCATTTGTTAGATAGAGGGTGGGACCCATATTGTTTTGTGAATTTTAATAAAATTTAAGAAAATGTGCTAGAAAGAGTATACGTGAATGTATTTTTTAAGTTTACTTATATAGATTAGGTTTTGAATAAAATTTTGGTAGAAGAAAAATAATAAGAAAAAATTTGACATAATTTTCTGTTATAAAGCTAAAAATAACTTGTCGAATAACTAAATGAGACAACTTCTAGAAATTATCAAGTGTGTAAGTTAATTTTAACTTTCCAGAGAAACTTATTTCATTTTACTTTCTTAGTTTCTTCTCTAGTAAGAGCTTGTTGAGGAATTTATCCAAACAGCTTACTCCCGAATTTGTTTGCTATTTCTTTTATACATTTAAAATTTGTTGTTTGATGTTGTAGAAACATACGCTTCAGTGTTCTAATTAGTCTGTCTCTTTGCTGATGAGTAGAGTGAACTGATTGGTCTTGCTTGATGCAGTTTGATGTTTGGACCCGATATATGTGGTACACAGACTAAGAAGCTCCATCTTATACTATCATACCAGGGGCAGAATTACCCTATTAGAAAGGAACTGCAATGTGAAACGGATAAATTGACTCATTTTTATACATTTATTCTAAGGCCTGATGCCTCTTATAGTATCCTTGTTGATAACCGGGAAAGAGATTCAGGAAGCATGTACGCAGATTGGGACATCCTTCCTCCGAGGAAAATCAAGGATGTCAAAGCAAAAAAGGTACAACTATGAGACTTTAATTTTTTGAATTAAGAATATTTGTAATTACCTATCTAAGTATATGAGCTGCATTGTTATTATTAATGCTTTCTGGGGGTTTCAATGGTCATCCATCAAAAAACCACTTAAACAATTATTCTATGGGGTTCTTTAATTGAGAGAGGACATATTTTGGTTCTTTTGGTATATTTTACATCTTTATATATCAATTTGCTTTCATCTGAAACTTTTTATTTTCACTATTGCAGCCAGCAGACTGGGATGATAGAGAGTACATTGAGGATCCTAATGATGTCAAACCAGAGGTACTATTTGCCCCCCTCTTCACCATAATCCTCTTCTGGTAACTTGAAATTCTTCATCAAGTTTGCCAAACACCTTCCCCTTTGCATGTATGTAGCATTTGCATTTACATGAAAAACCTTCACAATCACCTTTCGGAATTTCTCTAGTGCTAGGAATTTTCCATTTCACTCAGTTTAATGTCCACATGAACAATAGATAGTATCTGCTATCATTTTTTTGGGTTGCGCTTGGTCAATTACTTTGCAACCAGCTTTCATGGTCTGTGCGGTACCACTGTGCAGTTTAGAACACTGTCTACTACAACTGGTTGGGCTATTAGCAAAATTCTGTTTATTTTGAATTGAAGAGGCTTCCATTGTCGACAACAAAAAAAAAACAATTGCTTTATTTATTAATTACTCTTTTAAGTCTCATCAAGCATCATAAACGGTATCATACTTTTGCTGATACAAGTATTTGATTATTTATTTGAAGTGGTAGATTATAATAATGATGAAACATAAGCTTGATAATTATTTTCCAATGAAAATTTTATAGCCAACCTCTGCTAAAAGTTTTCGGCATTGCATACTGTCGGATGGATTTTTAGTTACATTTTCATGTGCTTCATTCCTTTTTTATATATATATATATATATATTGCAGGGATATGATTCAATTCCAGCTGAAATTCCTGATCCAAAAGCCAAGAAGGTTGATTTGTTTACTTCATATTTTTTAATTATTGACAGAAGACTTAATTTAGCATGGAGTTATGAATGTTCTTTTCCTTCTTCTCTTTTGTTATTCTTTGTTTGAGTAGCCTGCTGACTGGGATGATGATGATGATGGACTATGGAAGCCCAAAAAGATTCCTAATCCAGCATACAAAGGACCATGGAAACGCAAGGTTTTTAATGCCACACATTTAAAGTTGAAGTCATTGCTCTTTTAGGTTTTCTAATTATTGAAAATTTTGAACTGCAGAAAATCAAGAATCCCAACTACAAAGGAAAGTGGAAGATTCCATGGATTGATAACCCAGGTAGATTTATTTATATTCTGGTGATTTCTGTTTTTAGAATCAAGAAGGAAGAGTCAATGCATTAATTTGCTGGTAAAGACAAACAAAATAACTAGCTTATACTTTTTGCTCATTTCTTGTTGACTAAGGAAAAATTTGATTAGACAAGAAAATTTTGAAATGGTATTCTGATAGTTTCACTAGGTAGCAACTGACATATCAACGATTGTAGTAATATCTTCAGCCTTGCATTCATTTAAGCTTATAAGCCTCTGCATGAATGTTTAGCAAATTTGTTGTGAAATCTTCTATATAAACTTATGTGTGCCAATTGGTGTAGTTACTTGATCTTACTTCTGATTTTGCTTTACCTTATTGTTTCCTACAGAATTTGAGGATGATCCTGATCTTTATGTTCTCAAGCCAATTAAGTATGTGGGCATTGAAGTGTGGCAGGTGTGTGTGTATACCTTTTGTTCTTTCTCTATTGATTGAAGGAGCATTTAGAAATGCTTATTTTAATTTATGAAAGTGGCTCATGCCCTTTATTTAGATCTTTTAAGCTTATTACAGTAAGCTTCATAAACTTTTGAATAAGCTCCCATTCAATAAGAAATTATTGGACAAGTGCTTGGTTAAATTGTTTACCCAAACAACCTGAGTTGTAATTTCCAGAAGTTTACCAATACTTGAAATTATCTGTTATTGAATATTTGAAGTGTGGCAATATTAAGTTTTGAAATTTCAGGTGAAGGCAGGTTCAGTTTACGACAACATCTTAATTTGTGATGATCCGCAGTATGCAAAGCAGGTTGTGGATGAATTTATGGCTAACAATAGAGAGGTGAGCTTTTACTTCTAGACTTCGTATCTGTTATTTAGTTTGTAGCAGATAGAAAACTTAATATCTGCATTCTCATTCTTGTGTGAAATCTCAGGCTGAAAAAGAAGCTTTTGAAGAAGCAGAAAAAGAAAGAAGGGCTCGGGAAGAAGAGGTGACCATTCAAAACCTAAATGCTTGAGCAGTAATTTTAATGTGTGATTATCGTATTTGTCATGTTGCTTTGTACAGTATCAATACCATTTGATGTTATGATTGTGTAGGAGGCACAGAGAGCACGAGAAGAGGGTGAAAGAAGGAGGAAGGAGAGGGATCATAAATATGGAAACAAGAGGCGGCGTCGAAGGGTAATGTTTTTGTTCTCCTTTATGAGAATACTTATTTAATTTTCTTTTTCTCTTGTGGAAATGTCTATGGAATAAATTTAACCAAACATGCCTGTAGAGAGCTTCTTGTTGTCCTTCTTTCCTTATCTGTGTTGAAGAGGGAAAATTCAACATTATGCTTTGGAAACCCTTTCATTCAAAACATGTACACTTAGGCCGGTTGGGAAAAAGAGAATGGTGAATAAATAGTTAGAAGACATTTAAGAAAGAGGATCTATGAAAGCTTCATGCTTGAAAATAGAATGGAAAACATTGGAACAAGAGTTTTCTTGCTTTCTTCTCTTTAATTTCCTGGCCAATACATGTAACATTGTTTGGTCTCTAATTCAAATGGATTTCTACAAAGTCTGATGTGAAAACTTTGTTTTGCAGCCGGATCCCCACGATATGTATGATTACCATGTAAGCCTAAAATTCTCTGTTATTTAATGCTAATGTGTTGTGTGAACTTTGGCTCCTGAGATTGTAAGATGTTTCCATTGTGTCAAATTTGGTTTTCTTTCAATATTTTGTGGAAAGGGTGAGTTTTCATTTTCAGTAGCCTTAGTAAATAAGCATTTCCTTGAACTTTGACTGTTTCAGGATGAACTTTGAAAAGTGTAGTGTGGGTAGGTGGGAGGTGTGTGATTGCAGCAATAAAATGGAAGTTTGAAGTTTTTAGAGAGTGCTGTGAATTGTAGGACCAAAGCTGCAACTGCACCGACCATACCGAGCTGTACTGAACTGTAACATCTGAAAAAATGGGTGGCAGTCATTATGTTAACCTCATTTCTTTTGTATTATTATTAGGAAACAGCTGGTCAGCTGCTACTGTTCTGAACCATGGAATTTGAACTTTTTCTATCTGTAACCCAAAAGGAAAAAAAAAAAATTGATATTGTTTTTGATCTATTCTTGCACTCTTTATATCATATATTAGGCAGAAAGTTATTGGTTGTTTAGTGGTAAAGTGGAAATAAACCTGGGAGGACTGTGGGTTTAATTTCTTTCATTAATTATTTGAGTTATAAGAATTTTTTTTGTGTGGATTTAGAATGGAAATTCTGTGTTCAACTATTTTTTTAATAAAATATTAATAATTAACACTTGTGTAGGAAGTATATTATTTTAAGGATGTGGGAGGTTTGGGAATTTATTTTAAAATTCAAGACTTGGAAAATAATTTTTCTTATTATTATCGGTATAAATTTAATAGTTTTACATTGTTTAAAAAAAATTGAGATTTAAGATAGTTTAAATTTTCTTTTTCTTTCATTCAATTAGATGTCTTTTAAAAAGATGTTCTATACTTCAAAATGGACTTGTAAAGAGCAAGTCGATTTTCTTTTACTCGTGATCCTTTTGAGATTTAGATATATTAATTAATTTGATTTTTTTTATAAATTTTTATTTATGTAATTTTATGCTGAGAAATTATTTTAAATTTAAAAGTGATTTTACGAAAACAACTCTATATCTTTTTCATGAATAAAAAATTTTCACAACAAATTTTATTACTAATATGCTTTTAAATTTAATCATTAAGATAACTAAATTAATTTTGATTCAAAAATAATCTTACAAACACCGGTAAGCATTTTTTTTTTCTATTTATTTGCCGATTTTATTGAAGAAAGGTTATATTAAAAAAATAGAATAATAGGAATGCTCTACTACTTTGTTTAGTGGAAATGGTTCTAGTGAAATATTTTGTGGGAAATTTTAAATAGGCCTTTTTTTTAGAACAAGATAAGTATATATACTAAAAATGAGTTTATTTGATTCTTTTATTTTAACATGTTTTTTTATTGATCTTTAATTACATTTTTTATAAACCTTCTTAGGATGGAATTCAAAGAGGAAAAGAAAAAAACAAAGGAAATATGAATTGTTTATTCCCATTTGATGAGACTTTTATTCAATCTCTGAAATTATGATTGTTGGTTGTTTTAATGCAAAATTATGATATCACTCACTTCTCTATTTCAAAACATTTACTATTTAAGCGTTATATATGCAAATTAATAAATATTTAAGATATAGAAAATTAAAGTAAATGATACTTAATTATTAATTTACAAATTTCAGTACTCTTTTCAATTTGTTGATTTATACATTTACAATTTCTTTTATATATTTCTATCTCGTATACTTAACCGGGGAACTGAAAATTTTACACAGAATGTATATTGAAATTCTAAAATCATAAAAGATTAAAAGAAACATTCAAAATTCTTGAATGATAGAAATAGACTTGAAATTTAGTAACTATCAACAATTTCAACCTTTAATGTTATGACCAATGAATTTGATTTTTTATTTCGATGGCTAACATTGTTTATATTCATAATTTGAATGTGATTTAGTCAATGAAGTCTTTAATACTACTAGGATTAATTGATAGTAAATATCTACTTTTTTGGGTTTTTAAATGTGGAATTTAGAAAGATTTTCTATTTTTATTTAACTGTTGTTTTAAAATTTCAAGAAAATATTAATTAATTTTTTGTTACTCATATTTTTACCATTCTCTTAATCTTTAATCCATTCGCATATCTTTAGAAAATTTAGTTTTTGGTTGGAAGTTTATTTAATAACATTTGTACAGATAAATAAATGCTTTAATTGAACTGAAAAATTTCACAACTGAAAATTAAACTTTAAATATGTCATCATATCGTGTTTTGACAGAATTAAATTAAATTATTAACAATTAGTTTGAAATACTTTTAAATGATTCCAATATGCGATTTAAATTATTTGATTTGGTTTCTTTTGCTAAATTTCAATTAGCAAGTCCATTAACACTCTAAACCACTCATATATTCCTCATTCAATACTACTAAGTTATTTATTATCCCACTAAAAATGTCAAACATGACGTGAAATGGTATAAAAAAATTTAACTACACATTTTAGATTTGTGATGTAATTAAAGTTTGAAGTAAACTTATGAAATTATTGTCTACAATATAAATAAGTTGTAGTAAATATAAGTTAGATATTCATAAAGACACCTCAACACTAAAGCACTAAAGTCTTCAAGGACTTTAATAAAATAATGACATGTAACAGACGAATACTTAATAGGGTTGATAGTTATTTGTTTTCATAAAGGAGTTAGTATGAACTAATACCATAAATGTTGATGAAATAAATACACAAAGTGAAAAGAAGGAAGAACAAAATTAAAATTCTCCATTTCTTAATTTTATGAGAGAAGAAGAGGATTTTTATAAATAATTGAACATTGTGGAGGAAGGTTAAGACAATGACACTTTAATTCATTTTTTTATCTATTTTTAATTTACTATTTTAATCACTATTAAATCATTAATAATAATTAAAATAGATGATTTAGTGGTAATTGAAGTAGTAAATTAAAAAAAATAAGTTAAAATATCATTATCCGGAAGGTTATCGTTTTAAAGAATTCAAAACAAGAATGGTGGTATAGTTTTTTGGTCCCAATAGTAACAATTACCTTGATTGTGTTTGGAAAGTTTTAGAGATGATAATAGTGTTGATTGGTGAAAAGAGTTATTATTATGATGGTTAATCCAATGTTTTGGGGTTTCACATGATATACCATTTTCGAAAACTTTGAATCTTTAACTTGTCCGTTGGAAATTAAACAACCATCAAGTCTGGGAAAAGGGAAAATGGGTCCCTTTGATCCAAAAGACGAGTGAAAAAGAAGGTGAGATGCTGTTTGTTTCAATTTAAATTAATTCATTTTGTGAATACACTCAAATTCTTATTTTCCGTTAAAACATCGGAAAGAAAATTACTTGTATTAATTCAATTTATATTTAAAATAGTTAAATATATTTTTAGTCTGTAAATTTTAAGATTGTTAAAAGGTGGACTTTAATCTTAATTTAACTTTACAAAATCGAATTATAAAATAAGATTTTTATCTCACCTTTCACTTATGTATTATGAGATTGTTTTATATTTAGAGTGTGTTTGGTTTGGTGTAAATCAATTCTCTAACGCAGAAGCAAGAATTAGTTGTTTCTTATTCAACGTAAATTTTGTACTCTTTAATTGATTGTGGAAACCAAACATGTACCGATTTCACGCGAGAAAATCAATTATAATCCTATATCACTTCAACTAAAACTAAACACACACTTAATCGACGTGGGACTTTCAACAAAGATAAAATCAAAATTCGTCATTATTTTAAATTTTAATCCTCAAACTTTAAAATTGATAAATATAATCATTTTCATTAAATTTTGTGTTACATAATATTGTAAAATATCATTTAAATTATTTATCCTATTTAATATTTTTCGACTCAAATATTAAAGAGAGTAATGTTTCAAAACTGAAACAACAAAAAATTTTAATTTCGCATCTAAATAAGACTAATATATTTAATTTAACTCTTTGAAAAATCCCATGATAACCTTCTAGAATCCTTCATTAGCGTTTTTTATTTTATTTTTCTAAATTAAAAATAATTAAACTCATTAAAACCTGACAGTGTTTATTCTAAAGAGAAAACGCGTTACAAAACATATTTAAAATTTTATGATTTTTGAGGTCTAGAATTTAACCATATGCTATATTATTATATTATTGAAATTTACTAATTGGAGAACTTTATGGAGAACATAAATTAATAATTAAAGGTTGAAAAAAATAGTAGGAAGGTTGGTAGGAGATGGAGGTAGAGAAAGGAGTAAAAGGTGGTGGTAGGAGGGGGAAAAGGCAAAATCGTTTTCAAGAAAACAGTAGCGAAAGAAGAGTGTTTGTGTCAACGTAAAATAAATGCAACTGCCTTCTCTTTTCATTCCTTTCTTTCTCTTTTCATTCCATTCCGTTTCATTCATTCAGATACATTTCACCTCTTCTTCATCGATCAGATCAATGCTCTATCATCGATTCCCTTTTCTCACTCTCTTCCGTTTCTTCTAGGGTTTCTCTCTCTCTCTCACACACACACATAAACAATACAATTATTCAATCACAGATTCTTCTTCGTTCACAGTAATGGATTCCTGATGCAAACTCTTTCTTTCTATCTTTTCTAACAATTCACTTTCTTCTCTCTCCTCGTTTAACTCCACTTTTCCGCATCACATTCGATGAGTGAAACTAAGGTATTTATTATTATTATTATTATTATTATTATTATTATTATTATTATTATTATTTATGATTATTATTGTTTTAACTGATCTTTCTCTTCCTTGCAATTTTGTGTTATTTTCTCTTTTTCAATCCGAGATCTTACTGCCAGACATCGAATACGCGTTTCTCTTATTGTTTTTTGTTTGACTGTTTGTGCGAGTCTCCGTCTTCGTTATTTGATTTCATGAATTTTCTTGTATGCCAGATGTTTTGAGTGTAGATCTCTCACAAGGATTTCTGTATTGGTTGGAAGCAATTGATTGCAACTGATTTTGCTTTCTGATTTCGAAAATGTTTGACAGTAGTTTTATTTCGAGGTAATTCCTGTTTTCTGTTTGTGGTTGGGAGTTTTCTGGGGGAAATTCTTATAATCTAGTCTGGCACTAGTGTTGCTCGCACTGGCATTGTGAGTTTTTGTATACGTGTTTCGGTGGTGGTTTTATTTTTGCATTTGTGTGTAGCTTTATGTGTGTTGATGTGCTCGTGTTATTATTATTATTATTATGATGATGATGATCATTATTTGGTAATATGTGTTGATTTATCTCTGTCTTATAGGAAAGAAGTGGGTTTTGCGTGTGGCCGGATGCGAGACAACTTTGCTTGAGGAAAGGTCTTTTATATGGATTTATGCGATTGTTTTCTATACCATTAAAAACTTTGCGTGGAGCTAGTCGGTCGTTGAGAGTGGATCAATTTTGCAGTGTAGTGAATCTATCTTCCTCACTGCAGATTGAATTGGTGAGTAAATCTCTCCCTCCTTTTTAATGATGCGATCAGATTAATATTCAGTCACTCATGCTGAAAAGTTCTAGTGCGATGTGCTGAAATCTTAGTATGTTGTGCTAATCGTCTCATTTTTCAATAATTTTAGGTTCCATGCCTTAGGGACAGTTATGCATATCTTTTACATGATGTGGATACGGGGACAGTTGGTGTTGTTGATCCTTCTGAAGCTGCGCCTATTATAGATGCTTTGAGTAAGAAAAATCTAAATTTGACTTACATACTGAACACCCACCACCATCACGATATCACTAGTGGAAATACAGAGTTGAAAGAAAGATACGGGGCAAAGGTACGTCTTTTATCTTGAGTAAAAGTTTATTATACTTCTAATTAGTATTATAAATGTGTTATCAGCAAATGTGAGGAGATTTATTTCTAAAAATTCCTCATCTTACAGGTAATTGGCTCAGAAATAGACAAGGAAAGAATTCCTGGTATTGATATTTATTTGAGTGATGGAGATAACTGGATGTTTGCAGCTCATGAGGTGCATATATTAGCTACACCTGGTCACACTGAAGGTCATATTCATGGTCTATTTGCAGAATAAATCGTCTTAGTTTGTCTTCTACTAGATATGTTTTAAGTTGATTTTTGAAAAAAATGGCTTAGATCTACTTGTTACTCTTTTATTCTTCTCAACAATTCTCAATTACTTGGGAATCTAAACTCTATTAGATTCTTTGTTGTTATATTGATTAAACTCATGTTTTTTACTTGAAGGCATGCATGTTCTTCTTGGTTTAGCATGATATTATCTGGCCCTCACAGAATTCTAGTCTTTGACTTCCTTTCCCATAGCTAGACTTCAGGATTTATTTTGTTTATAGTGTAGGGCTTTTCTGTAAACCTTTTCATGGGTTATTGCTTTGGGTAGTACTCTAGTGTTTGGCTATGCAATTAATATGCTCCAGGTGCTGCTAATTTCTTTTATATGATTTTCTTTACTTCAACCTGCTAACCCTCACCTTTTCAATCTGTTATCTGTTTGTGCTGTAAGCAGGTCATGTAAGCTTCTACTTTCCAGGATCGGCAGCAATTTTTACTGGAGACACCTTGTTCAGCTTATCATGTGGAGAGATCTCTGAAGGAACCCCTGAACAGGTTGATTTGAGTTGCATCTGTATAGTGTCAGTTACCTGAGGATAAATCTTTTATTTCATCCTTCTTATGCTTATATTGAGTCATGATATTTTTGTGTAAGTTGAATGTTGGATTTTGATTTCTAGATGTTATTACAGATGTATAATTTGTATAAGTCCGATGCTTTGTTAGCTTGTAATGTTTTTTTATCTTTAATTATTAAATTTTTTTTCAATGTCACAGATGTTATCTTCTCTTAAAAGAATAATGTCGTTGCCGGATGAAACAAGTATTTACTGCGGTCATGAATATACATTGGTTAGTTGTTTCTACTTTCGTTATGTTCCCTGCTTCATTTCCAAGTCTAATTGCTGTGACCTTGACTTTGGCTTCCCAAATTTGACAGAGTAATTCAAAGTTTGCCCTGTCCATAGAACCAGAAAACAAGGAACTTCAATCCTATGCTGCCCATGTAGCTCACATTAGAAATAAGGGCTTGCCCACGGTAATTTCCATAACTGAGCTTCTAAGATGGATGGTTTCAACTTTGAAGTGCCCTCTCTGCGGTGGATCTTCCTTACTAACATGTCATAACTTTGATTGCCGTTGTTAGTTGTTAAAAGCTAACATACCCTTGTTAGTTCTTGGTCTATTTGATTTGAATCTTAAGTTTTTCTTTTACCTAATTATTACTTTTTTCTTAGATTCCAACTACGCTTAAGATGGAAAAGGCTTGCAATCCATTCCTTCGCACATGGAGCACGGAAATCCGGCAAAAACTAAATATTGCAGCCACGGCAGATGATGCAGAAGCCCTGGGTGTTATTCGGCAAGCAAAGGATAAATTTTAGATTTTCTTAATTAAAATTTAAAATTCTAAAGATACTTATTCTGTATAGATTAGGTTCATGAATCCATCAATGGAATAATATTTACTTGGTATATCGTAATATAATTTTTAAAATTTTCTTCGGCTTCATTTGAAATGTAAATTACATTTCAGTTTTGTTGGCATGATGGGAGTCAAAATCATGATGATGCATGAAAGAAGCTCATCACTAAGACACGCCCTTGTGTCAGCATGTGCATATGTTGAGAATGTTTGAGAAAGTGGTATTTCACCATTCTGAGCCATTCATTTCATGGTGACAAGACGATTTTCAATATTTCAAAGTCTAGTTTGTACGAATAAGAGCAGGTTTTAGCAGTAATTAGGCAGACGACAAATGGCATTGATTTGTATTTCTCTTACAGCAAAGGCACGAAATGCTAGCGTAAGCGGTTAATTTCTCTACTATGATAATTTATATTATAAACAGACTTCTCGGCTATTAATGCGTAATATTTGCAATTGATATCGTTTGACTTCAAACCGAAGGACAGAGGATGCACGCATCACAAACACAATAATGTTTTCAAGCATGGGTTTGATTTCAAGTATTCTGTTTATACGCGTGACCTGTTGTTGAAGATTGTATATCGGTCTTGTAGTGGTCATCGGCAGTAGTAGTCACTTTAGAAAGTCGTGCGTAACATTTTGACTGAGACCTGTGGAGTATGGTGGGTTGTTACTCTCACACTTATAAGTTGATGGATGGATTCACCCAAAACCCGAATCTGCAATCGCTTGTGCATTAATCGCCACTCTTCAAAGAAACAGACAACAACATCATCATCCTTCTCGAATATGACAGAATTACTTTATGCGCTATTCCTCTGTGCCCAGAAAAACAATACACCTACTCATACCAACAGAGGATCATTATTTGGTTAACCACTTCCAATTTGATACAGTTGGATGGGTGTCGTAACATTTACGTCTTTTGTTTCAGGACTCAGAAAAGTACATAAATTATGCAAGCACTAGCCCCCGCATGCTAACACTGACTGACGTTATGTAATGTGGTATGATAATTTTAGCAGCAACAATATAATAATAATAACAATAATAATAATAATAATAATAATATATAATAATAATAATAATAATAATAATAATAATAATAATAATAATAATAATAATAGAAACAAATGTAATGGTGGTTAGTAGGGTTGTTGTGTGGCATTAGCATCACATCAGAGTTAATAAGCGTCATGATCAGATTATTACCCCTCGCCCTTCCCTTGTCGAAAAGATTCTAAGAGGGTCCCCACCCACTCTCAGTGCGATTTGCTTTGCAATACACAGAAACAGTTTCCGCGCCAAAGGAAACGCAGAACAAGACTCACAACAGGTTAATTTAGCAACTAACTCTCTCTCTCTCTCCTTCTGCACTCACATCACATTAACAACCTTGCACATGAATAATTCAATTCAATTCCATACATACGTATAATACAACATTAGCGTTCATCGGTTCGCTGTGGCAGCAATGACGGTGGACGATCGGTTCGCACATTTGAACCCTAAGAAGTGCGTGGTTGTAGGTGGCAGAGGATTCCTCGGAAGATCATTGGTTCTCAGATTGTTGAAACTCGGTAACTGGATCGTCCGAATCGCCGATTCCGCTCAGTCTCTCCAGCTCCTTAACTCCGAGTCCGTCCTCGCGCAAGCTCTCTCTTCCGCACGCGCTTCTTACTTCCACATCGACCTTGCCGATAAATGCAACGTTGTCAAAGGTCCTCAATCCTTTCTGTTACGTCACGTGCTTGTGCATCACACTTGAATCCACCTCGTTTTCTTTCAATTCCTTTCAATTGAGGAAACTGATACCAGCCTTGAAATGCGCTTTCTGCAGTTCTAGAAGGTTCTTCTGTTGTGTTTTTTATGGATGTTGCTGGAGTTGATGTTAATGACTTCTATACTTGTTACAGGCTAATAGTTCAAGGTACTCCTCCATTTGCTTTCTTAATTGCAGAAGATTAGATGTTTTTTCTTATGCGATTTGATGTTCGATTATTCAGGAGCAAAGAATGTAATTAGTGCTTGTCGAGAATGTAGAGTGAAACGCCTAATATATAACAGTTCCGCGGATGTAGTATTTGATGGTTTGCATGATATTCGTAATGGAGATGAGTCGTTGGCCTATCCGTGGAAAGTATGGTTCTACTTTTGTCAAGTTTGGAAGAGCTTTTTTGTTTTTCCCCTTTAATAGCTGGATTACATGTTTTTCATTTGCGAATGATTAAGCATTTTAATGGGAGGGTGTGAATTGCAGACTGACGATATGTTGAGTGACCTTAAGGCTCAAGCGGAATCTTTGATCCTGAGTGTCAATGACATTGATGGCCTATTGACGTGCTCTCTTCGCCCTAGTAATGTTTTTGGACCTGGTGACACAGAATTTGTACCATATTTTCTCAAGTCAGCAAGATATGGTTTTACAAAGGTAGCTTTCTTTTTACCTTTTTTTTTTTTTTTTTTTTGTGGTTTTTTTTTTTTTACTTCGTAGTGTTCTTTTTTGTCAAAAAACGGGGGGCTGGGTTGTTTTCTAAATGCTAATGCAAGCTTTACAAAAAGTAAACGTTTACCATTCTCATAATCTGGTTGTAATTAATTTAGAGTTGTGTTATTTGTACAGTAATCAATACAACAATACTTTTTTTCTCTCTCTATCTCTCTCTATCATATGGATATGATGATGATGACGAAGCTAATTTCATACTGACTATCATACTTGATACAGTCACTTAAATCCACAATTTTGGGTCCTTTATGAGTTTTGATTGTTGGATATGCTATAAATTCTTTCGTGCTCCATGTGAAGCTAAGTTCAAAATTTCCTATTCGTAGAATTTGAACTTATGGTCAAAGTCAATTCTACAAAAAACACTTGTAAGATGATGACTGCCCAAACTTCAAAGCTTGTTTAAGTTATATCTCTAATTGGTGTGAGACTAAAATAACACCCTTGAGATTGCAATTAACGAAGCCCCCCAAAGAGGATGCTAATGTGACGGGCTAGGGGTAACCGCACATAAGGAAAATTTCCAACTCCTAATAGTTTGATCTTTAACCTTGTTGAATTGTGATTTATGTAGCTGATCTCACCTTGTGGGATAAAACTTTTGTTGACAGTTTCATATATCATGTGATTTATGTATTTTGATCTCATCTAGTGGGGTAAAGTCTTATTTTAGAGTAACAATTTCTCATTTCAGTTTATTATAGGGACTGGTGATAATCTTTCAGATTTCACCTTTTCTGAAAATGTTACCCATGCCCACATCTGTGCTGAAGAAGCCCTAAATTTCCAAACAGTTTCTGTGGCAGGAAAGGTTTGTATATATGGAAAATTAACTCACTAGTTGTGCTGTTTTTGATATTCATGCATACCAAAGTATATTTCTTTTCATGCAGGCCTTTTTCATCACGAATGATGAGCCAATACAATTCTGGGAATTTCTTTCGCTTTTGTTAGAAGGTCTTGGATATCAAAGGTAAAAATGTGCAGCCTGTTTTGATATATGAATGGCATACATAGTATTGTCTCTGATGTCACTGGTGTTTAGTTGTGTATGTTAGACTTGATGGTATGATATAGTATCCGGGAGTTTTAGAAGAGGAAAAAAGCTTATAATATTATTTTCTCTGCTAATATCTTCTACCACGAGCTATATTAAAATAACCTTTTCCTGCCAATTTAGGAGATATCATAACAAATTAGCTCCGTCTTTGATATTTTCTCTTTGGTTTGCTATTTCATTTATTGCTGGAGGCAACTAAAAAGGCTATTTGTGTTTTTTCTTTGTTGCTGATTTATGACCTCTTATGGACCAAGTCAGAAAAATCCTTGATTGAATTGCAGGCCATATGTCAAACTTCCGGCTAAGTTGGCTCAATATATTCTATCAGTTTTGAAGTGGTCACATGAAAAGTTGGGATCCAGATACTTCAGCTATCCGTTATTAGTTCACTTTTTTCAGATAGCTTCATACACCCGAACTTTCAACTGCACAGAGGCTCACAAACATCTTGGATACTCACCAATAGTCTCCCTCGAGGTTTAACTGTTCTTGTTTCTTTTAAATTTTTACTTGTGAAATCTCATGTATTCTTGTTACTTAGTGATAACTGAATTATATGAGGTGTAACTTTTCAACAACCTCCAAAAAGGAAAACTTAAGATTCTGAAATAAACAAGGCTGTTCCCTTTTCAATAATGTTCAGACCTCCAATCCCTCACACATACAGATATACAAGTTAGACTCTTACTGATATTCCTTTCTATGTTACCTTATGTTCTAAGCTGAGTGAAATATTCTACTTGGCAATGTTCTTGAAATTTCTTACTATTGAGATTTGCATTTATATTTATTGATATTGGACAATACAGGAAGGAGTCACATTAACAATAGAATCATTCTCTTATTTATCCAAAGACTCATGTTTATCAAGAAGCTTCAGTTCCACTGAACAGTCAAAAGCGGATAAATTGCTGGGTGGAGGAAAAGGTTAAAACTTAATATTTTATCTTGCATTACTGTTTTACATGCATCAAATCAATGAAGGTTTGTTATCTTTAGTTATTGTCAAAGCAACTTTTCGTGGAAATGAATGACTTGGAGCATATTTATAGGTATACCTTATTGCATGCACATACGAGGCTCTTCTTGTTAGAATAGTTAACTTTTAACCTGCAAATTATCTGATCAAGTTTATCCTGACATAAGTTTAAGGGCAACACCACCAACCATAAATACATTGCTCATAGGCTTGCCCAGATGTTTTCATATTTTGTTTACTTTAGGGTGTGCTTGGCTCCAATGAAATTTTCTTTGCACTTGTATGGTACAAGTTAAATATGGCAGTGTTCTCAGAGAAGCGCAGAAGTGGGTTGCACTCAGTACCAAATTTTAACCTCTCCCTATTGAACACAAAAGTTGGTTGAAGTTGATTTTTCGCCCATGTTTTTCTCTTGACTGTACGCTGAGGACAGGGGAAAAAATCTTTTCCATCCCTATCTATTTTTACTGCACTCCGTATTTTTGCCTTCCCTGCCAAGTGTATTTTTCTTATTTTAATATTCTATCCATACTAACCGGCACTGGGTTTGTAGAGTTTTTGGGTCAGAATCATGAACCCACTAAAATTGATGTGCATATGGATCTAAATTTAAATCATTTTAAATCAATTTGGTAGAAATTATAATACATTTGAGTGATACATCATTAAAGAAAATAGTTGGCAGTACATGTGTTAACTCTTGAATCATAGATATTTTGTGACATTGGCAAGCCAGATAATTTTTTTTCTTTAATTTTACAGTGGCTGACATTTTGTTGTGGAGAGACGAGAAGAAATCATTTACATATTTTGCTGTGCTGGTTTTGTTGTTTTACTGGTTTTTCCTTTCTGGAAGAACTTTTATATCATCTGCTGCAAAACTTTTGCTGCTTGCCACGTTGCTTTTTTACGGACATGGTTTTCTGCCATCAAAGTTGTAAGTCCATGATCATTAAAAAATTTACAAAGCTTTCTGCCATCAAATCATGTATAGCACAAATTGCTTTGTTGAAATGATGCTTCTACAGTTGGTCATCTCTCCTCCCCTCTGTTTTCATCCTTCTGATTTGGCATGCTAGATATGTTCTAGCCACAGCTTCTTTATTTAAATGAACTATTTTCAGAGTAATGTGGTGTATCGGCGTAAGAGCTACTCATCTCACCACAAGTCGATGCCAAATACAGGAATTACTTAGTGTACATTTAATGAATACTTAAAAGTTGTTTTGGGGATTTTTCCTCTTAACAACTTGTACCTTTATATCTCAGTGGAAAAATAAATCATTCTCTTAGTACGAACTGTGTGAACTTTAACAGGTTTGGTTTTAATATACAAAGGATACCCTTGTCTTATTTTGAGATCTCTGATGCGGTAGTGAAAGATTCAGTTATAACTACAGTATGTCTCTGGAATAAGGGTTTTCAAATAATAAGAAGATTGGCCCATGGGGAAGACTGGTCTGCATTCTTCAAGGTAAACAAAATTGAAAAGAAAACGGCGAAAATGCCTTTTTTCTTGTTCTAATTAAATTTATGCAGGTTTTTCCTTCAAACTTTTTTATCTAAGTATTATCTGTTTATTGAGGATGTGAGGGTCTGCTGTTTGGTTTTTGGAAAAATAGGTTCTAAGTTTCTATTACTAATTGGTCTCCAGGGTCACCCTTTTTACTTGTGCCTTACATACTTGTTTGCCAGGTTGGCTTCAAAGAAAGAATAGTTCACCCATGAATAAAGTTTTACTGTGTAGAGATTCTGGGCATCATTGTCTTCCATGTTTAATTTGTTTAACTGATGCAGATTGCAGTTTTTCTTTACCTTATGAAGATGTTCCTGTCAAAGTTGTTGACAATATTGATAGGCATAGGTATGGAATTGTTGATATGAGTTCTAAAACTTTGTTGGTTTGTGTACCTTCATTTTTACTCGATCTGCATTGTTGTGTAGGTTTGGTGTTCGCATTTATGGGATTTTTTGTGTACGAGCAATATGAATCAGAAATTGATGGAATGGTTGATGTTCTTTTCACCAGTTTGAAAGAGTTCATGATATATTTGATGAGTATTTCTCCTGTTTTTATATCGAGGCTTCTGCGTTATCATGACAACTTTCAGCAGTATGAAAAGAAAGGTTAAAAACATGAGATAGCCAAAAGAAGAAAGTTTCAGCTTTGTTATATGCTATTGAGCTCGATTACGCCATATATTTACATAGCTAACAATTGAAAAAGAGTCCTCTCCCTATGAAAAAGGATACGGAAAATATAATCACGTTTCGGAATACCCTCTCTTGCAGTATTCTGTAATCACAACCTAACTGTATTATGTTTAGATTAGCTTCAATTTGACCAAAATCAATTATAAACTCCATGTGGAAAGCAGAAACAAGCAAGAAATAGTTGTTTCTACATTTTCGTTCATTGCCACATAATGATTTTTGTAGGAAAAACTGATTCTCATTGTCACATAATGAATCAGGCTGAAGATTGCAATATGAAAGAAAAATGTAAATGCTGATATTCTTTGTAAGTGGTGAAATATTAAAAAACTTTTGGCACGGGTTGCAATGGTGCAGTGTACTACATTCTTCAAAAATAGTGCATTCTGTGCAGTTAATTTTGATTCAACAAAATGCATAAGTTGTGGATAGTCGAATGAAAAAATGTGTCATTAGAATTCAAAATGTGCTGGGAAGAAACAACGCTGCATGGATGTTGTACCCAAACAGTGAGATATACTGACATAGTTAGTAATTAATTACAGTGCACAGCTCATTGGTAACTGGTGAGCATTGGTGAGAACTGTTTATATTTTTAGGTTCTTTGCTCTCTGGCTTGGAGATTGATATAGTGATTCCAACAATCTTAAATTTAAGATTGTTAGAGTAAAAATATTATATATATTTTTTTATATAAAAACATTAGAGCAAATTTTTTTTACAAAAAAAAAAATATTAGAGCATACTCATAACTTTACAAAGTTCTTAAGTTAATAACGGCGGAGTCTTTGAATGACATCAAAAATAAAAACAAATTTTAATATCAATCCATTTTACACCGATATTAAATTAGTGTGTAAATATAATAGTTAAATTACTTTTTATGTTGTAGAAAATTTAAATGTAAATAACATTTTATAAAAAGTGGGTCTTTTTGAAGATTTTATAATTAGAACAAAATTTGTGAGAGTTGCTTTAAATTATATCGCATAATAAGATCTATATAAACTAAAATAAGATTTTTTATGAGAGTTTTTTTAACTATAAATACGCTAATAATTAGAAACGATTTCTTTGTGCATTCTCAATTGTGTTGTCTAATTGTAGTACTTTTTTCTTTAATTAAGATAAAAAAAGTAACACTTATTTTTTGTTTATCCATGTACGTGATTAATCAGTGTTTTAAACTAATTTGGTTTGATCGAAAAATAAATAAAAATTTACCGATAATTGTATATTATAAAGATTAAACTTAATACTGTGAGAACAATTGGATCGTAGGTTGAGCACATTACTCCCCTCTAATCCAATGCATTGATTACATAGATAGTAAAACATAAGTGACTTATTGTTTAGTTATATAATATCATATAATGTTACTATTAGTTAGCACAGATGTATTTTTATCTTTTTCAACTAGTAAGATGTATATAATATATTGTTATATGTACATATCAAGCTAGTTAAATAAAAACTAATTTAAAATGTTTCAACTATCTTTATTCATATATAAATCATTTTAATTATATTTGTTACTTTCAATTTTCTTTTCATATTATGTTGAATAATATCATAAAAACTTTTAGGTCGGTATAATGTTTTACAAAGTGTTTAGCATCATTTCAAAACTAACTTAACATTGATTGATGTAACATCCAATTTTATTAGTAAAAATATATTAAAATAAAATATTTCATAGTTAAAAATTCAAAACACATAATCTATACAGTTATCTAAAAGATAAAATGATAATAATATAACTTTATATATCTCAAAACACTATATCTTAGTTTTAAGATAAAATTTCTCACATGATCAGTTCTAATATATTTCTTAACTAGCTCATCATCTTTATACATGTACTATCATATGCTCATACTCAATAATTTGATCATTGCAAAAAAAAAAAATATAAACAACACATAACAACAAAACACACACAAGGGTAAGCTAAATTATAAGAGAAGGTCATATATCAGTTAAACTGATTATATCATAAAAAAATAACATATTTTAAACATTCATAAAAATACTAAACATACAATTGCAGACTCTATAATCTCAATTGTCTAAATCTAGACATTGATGTATGATTCTTAATGGTTTTTTTCCAATAATTCTATGTTCACGTGGTGTCGGACGGTGGTTTCTGCGTCTTTAAGCAAAATTGCTCTCTGACTTAGAAAACTAAGCACCCAACACTCATCGTACTATCACTCAAAGACGGCACTACGGTGATCAAACTCTACTTATGATCACAAAAAAATATGAAGTGAAAATGAGAAATCAAATGAAAATGATGAATGTGAACATAATATGTGTGAAACAAAATTATGTGTTTACACTTTGAGAAGTTGTTTTTGATATATATATATATATATATATATATATATATATATATATATATATATATATATATATATATATATATATATATATATAAAATTAGGGTTAAATATGTTTTTAGTCCCTCAAGTTTTAGTGAAATTTGGAATTAGTCTCTCTTCAAAACTTTTGACCAATTTAGTCATTTATCTTTAGAAATGCATGAATTTAGTTCTTTTAACCAAATTTTGTTAAGTTTATCTGACGTTTCAAGCGCATTTCATGATAGTATTTGAATTATCTGTTTGACACATTTTCACTCAAATGTTAACTCAAATATTATCATAAAACGTGTTTGAAATGTCAAATAAATTTAACAAAATTGGGTTAGAAGGACTAAATCTACACATTTCTAAAAATGAAAGACTAAATTGGTCAAAATTTTTGAAGAGAAACTAATTTTAAATTTCACTAAAACTTGAGTGACCAAAAACATATTTAACCATTTTAAATTATTTTAATATTTTAAAGGACTTTACGATTACGTGTGTAATTAAAAAATAATGTGACATTCAAATTTTGATAATGTCCTTTAAAATAGAAAATCACATAATTATAGAATTAGTATCAAGAAAGGGGTCTTAATTTAAGACTCGCACAAAACATTTATTTCAATTTTGAAAATCATTTAAAATAAAAACAAAAAACAAAATTATGTCAACAATTTAGGATAACTTTAAAATAGAATTTCATACTATAGAAACTTGTCTTATCTTCGCAGAGTCATTGAACACTAAAGTAAGTTACAATATTCTTAGATATAATATGATAAATAAAGTAATTCAATCTTTAGAATTTTGTTATGAAACTTTCACATATCATATTAAATGAATTAAGATTTGAGTACAAAACAAATACACTTTCTTGAGGTTAATATATATATATATATATATATATATATATATATATATATATATATATATATATATATATATATTGTAATATATCAGCAAGTGCACCTCTCGATTTAAGTTCCATTATATTAAATATCCAATAAAATCATGAAATTTCGTTAGTATTTTCCAATACCTGTTAAAGGATTATTTTTATTCTTCTAAAATTGTGCATTGTTATTTGATGATTTAGTCAACTGATAATTGACATGGATATTTGACAGATTGTTTTTTAAATTGAATGCTAGACTTTATTTATATTGCTTTTAAATTAAAGTTGTTAATTTAAATTACATTTTGAAAAAGAACCAAGTTAAAAAAAATTAAATTAGTTTGAAAAAAAACCTTAACTATAATTATATATACTAACGAACATACTGACATTATTACTTTTTAACTTTTAAGAAATTTAAATTTAAATTAATAATAAATATATAATTAATTTTTAAAATAATATTTTAAGAATTTTTTTTTTAAATAACGATTAAAAATAAATTATTTATAAAATAATTAATTTTTAAAATAATTAAAAATAAAATTAGTATTATAAAATGTAAATATAGAAAAAGAAATTATCTACTGTTATATTATTATATATAAATATAAAATATTTTAAAAGAAGGTGCAGAGATTATAATATATAGTGGAGAAATGGAAGGCGAATATTCTGGGTTTTCCTAGGCAACTAAAATATATATATATATATATATATATATATATATATATATATATAAATATATATATATATATATATATATATATATATATATATATTTGAATGTTTGTAACCTTTATCTTTCCATAAGAGTGTTCGATTTCTCTTCTACTTATTTCTAGGGTTTCTCTCAAACACATTCTCATCTTTTTTCTCTAAGGTTTCTTGCATTTGAATTGAAGCTATTGGTTCCAATGCCACTTCCAGCGAAACCAATGAGGGACTCCGACGAGTTGGCGAGCCCTTCGAACAACCTGTGGGTGGGGAATCTGGCGCCGGACGTCACTGACGCCGATCTCATGGAACTTTTCGCCAAATACGGTGCGCTCGATAGCGTAACTACTTATTCCGCTCGCAGTTATGCCTTCATATACTTCAAGCGCGTCGAAGACGCCAAAGCCGCAAAAAACGCTCTCCAAGGAACCTCTCTCCGCGGCAGTTCCTTGAAGATTGAGTTTGCCAGACCGGTTTGTCTTCATCTTTTTGCTTTCATTTGCTCTCACAGTTCCTGTATTCGAATTATTGATTTTGTTTCAACTAATATATTCTTATTATTAGTATTTTTGTTATTTTTGCATTCTAGGTTTTTGTTATTTGTATTGTTCCCCCTCGTCGTTGCCATTTGTTTCACGGAATCGCTCGAAATGCATGAACAAAATCCAAATCCCTAATTCAATAATTTTCGTGTGTTTAGGTCACCTTACTCTGCAAAAGTGATTTTGGATAGGATTAATTTTGTGAAATTGTTTCTGAAGGCAAATTTGAATTAAAATTTAGTGTAATAACCATGTACGTTACGTAGAAATAGGTGAAACTGAACGTGATACTCGATATGAAAAATTATGAGATCAACAACGTAGAAATAGTATAAAATTGTGCAGTGCTTGGATTTTACATTGGACGAAATAAGTAGTCGTGGTGGTGATTAGTTTAAGACACAAATTTGTAATGTTTAACAGTAAAATAATTAAAGTTGTTTAAATTTAAGGGTTGAACATTTGATTCCGGAATCATGATCAGTGAAAATTTGGTTGGAGTCTGGTGACCTATAACTCTTGTTCTGTTGATTAATTCTTGACATAACAGAGGGGATCTGAAAGCTTGTTCTGTGTTTCGTTTGTCCTAGTCACTCAGATTTACATAATTCTTAAACCAAGATAAAAAATGTTATAATGTTATGTAAACATGACCCAATTTATACAACAAAGCATCACTCAAAGTGAAAGTGTTGTAGAATAGTGCTTTACATGAGCTGATATGTAACTAATTTTGTCATCTAATGAGATTAGTTTTGAACGTATATTATATTGACCTTTAGAAGTGTGCAGAAATTGATTTCAATGCGACTATATTTCTTTGTAAACAGCAACAATATAGTAAATGCACCCTCGCTAAAAGTCAGAATTGGCTACTGAGGTACATCTTGATAGTAAAACACAGCATAATGCGTATGAACTTTTTTTTTTTCTTGTCCTGAAACTCCTGAATCGCTTGAAAATTGAAGCTCCAAAGTAGCAGCGCGAATGGCTAAAACCAAGAGGTTGAGTTTAAATAAGTCTTTCAATCTACCAGTTAGGAAATACAATTTTTTTGATTAATAACCACTGTGTAGCCAACAGGATGGGGTGTTTCTTGAGTTCCCAAGAGATGTAACTAGATAAGTGGACTATTGGAAATAGTGCCTTTTGATGTATCTGAATTACAACATATCTGATGTTAGATTTAGAAAAAACTCAGTGGACGAAATAGAGGAATGATTTTATTTTTTTGAGGTATGTGAAAATGCGTTACTTTGATTTTCTCCAATTAATCACCCTGGTTTTAGTATTATTTTGGAGTACACTCGTGATCTCAGCGTTGAGGCATCACCTAGATATCCCGTACCAAGCATTATTCGAATAGAAACTTACGTAACTGCGAAATACAATCACTAAACAGGTTTATATTGTTCTGCCCTACTTCTAAAACAATGCTAGCCCTTCAAATAACGTAATTTACATAAAAAAGAAAGTAAGGCAAATAAAATCAAAGCAACACTGGTTCAATAGTAGTATGAACAGTAATTGTGTTTTAGTATTTGGTTCGTGTCTAGGGTGTTTGGTATATAATATACTAATAGATAGTCCAAACCGCAACCCGATATTTACTTGTGATGGACGCTCTCTGTAGTATTAAGACTTGTTTAAATAAGAATACAGTCCAGCGTTAAACTTCTAAACATGGCTTCCTGGAAGACATTTCTCTCTAGTTTAAAATTGGGCGAGGAGCCGATAACAAGATTTTTAAATTAATTTTTAAAACAAATCCAAGATAAGAACTCAGAATTCCACTACTCTATTTAAAGAGAGGGATTGATGAAATGAAACATACGATACAGACAAGGATGTCCAGTTCCTAAGTTTCTCCTATTTTAAGATTTTGAAAAATTAAAATCTGGAGAAGATCAGAATCATGTATGAAATAAAAAGTGCAAAAGGATAGGTGATGAGTGGATAAATATTCTGAATTGATAGTTTAATAGTCTTTTATCATGATTAGTTCAATTTATTTACCTATACATAAGATTCAACTAGCAATTTAGCAATATAATTAATGAAAGACAATTTTTTCATATAGATATACCCAAGTTGTGGTATCGCCTTACATGATAAAGAAAATAATGTAGTTGAGTTCACATTTTAATTCCTACCATTTCAAAGTGGCATAGACAAACATTATATTTTTATTTTTATTTTCTCGTCATTAGGAGCTTCTTCTTTGAATGTTTTGAAGCAAAAGGGCAGTATGCTTTCAATAATATCAATCAACTATTTAAATCTTAACATGCTTGTTTCTTTTGTTAATATCTGTATGTGGATGGTGTAATCTGTATTTTTATAGTGTTTGTTTAAATGGCCAAAAAATGTTCTCAGGCAAAGGCATGCAAACAGCTTTGGGTGGGTGGTATTAGCCCAGCTGTTACAAAGGAAGATTTGGAAGCTGAATTTCGTAAAATTGGTAAAATTGAGGATTTTAAATTCTACAGAGACCGAAATACGGCATGTGTTGAATTTTTCAATTTGGAAGATGCTTCTCAGGCCATGAAAATAATGAATGGGAAAAGAATAGGTGGGGAGCATATTCGTGTTGACTTCCTTCGATCCCAAACTATAAAAAGGGTAAGTGTATTTTTATATGTTGTTCTTCCTTTTCCTTTTATTATTCAATAACCTATTAGTACACTCTGATCCTGATGCCTCATGTTGGTACTTCTAGAGTAAATACAATTAAGTTAGTGGGGAGTGATTATTTTATTTGAAAATGACACTTCTTGGATTTTATTCTTGCATTGATAAATAATTCCTATGTACTAAACCTTTTGTAATGGTTTTTTCACTTGGAACTGTTATTTGTCTGATTGAGTCAAACGTTTGTGTATGAATGCTTTTATTCTAGAATTGGTGGATTGGGTTATTTCCATTTTGTGTAGCTTTTTCTGTTTACATGTTACTTTGATGTAGTTAATGTTTCCTTTGATGATTGCTGTAGGATCAGTTGCTTGATTATGGGCAGTTTCAAGGAAAAAGCTTGGGACCTAGTGATGCTTATTCTGGACAGAAAAGACCGCTGGTGAGGGTCCTTGCAATGTGAATCTAATTGCAAGTCTGTCATTTTTTTTGTATAGTTCTTGCTCATCTGTCTGTTATTGCTTTGTTGGATGTAACATTTTTGTTTTGGGAAGACTGGGCATTATTAACATAGGCAAGCTCAATGTTTTCTGCATACCTTCATACCTTGTGTCTTGAACTCAGTCAGTTCTTCTTATAAATACTTCTCTCCTGTCAACAGCATTCACAGGCTCCAATGGGGAGGAAAGGCGATGGTCAACCAAGTAATGTTTTATGGATTGGTTATCCTCCTGCTGTTCAGATTGATGAACAAATGCTCCACAATGCTATGATTTTATTTGGTGAAATTGAGAGAATCAAGAGTTTTCCCTTGAGGAATTATTCTACTGTAGAGTTTAGAAGTGTTGATGAAGCCCGACGTGCTAAAGAGGGCCTTCAAGGGCGCCTTTTTAATGATCCTCGAATAACAATTATGTATTCCAGCAATGACCTAGTACATGGCAGTGATTATCCTGGCTTTTTTGCTGGAAGTAATGGACCTAGGCCTGAGGTATTGCTGAATGAGAATCCATTCCGACAATTACAAATAGATGCTTTTGGCCATAATCGTCCAATGGTTCCAAATAATTTTACTGGTCAATTACCACCTACTGGTGTTATGGGTCCAAATGTACCATTGCGACCTTTTGGTCCCCACAGCGGTGTTGACTCTGTTATTTCTGGCCCTGAGTTTAATGAGATTAATGCCCTCCACAAATTTCAGGATGGTAGCTCCAAGAGTAACATGGCTCCAAACTGGAAAAGGCCATCTCCTCCTGCACCAGGTATGCTTTCTTCTCCTGCACCAGGTGCTAGGCATCCTACAAGGTCAACCACCGGTGCATGGGATGTACTTGACATAAACCATTTTCCTAGAGATTCTAAACGTTCAAGGATTGATGGACCCTTACCTGTTGACGAAGCCCCATTTCCATTGAGGAATATAGATGATCGTGGGTTAGCTCTGGAGCAATCTTATGGGACAGATCCATCAATTGATGGAGGTGGTTCTGGTCCATTTGCAAACATTCAAGGAAAAAATCACCTTGGTCCATTGAACTCAAGGATTATAACTGGAGTACATGGTATGGTCCAACCTGATAATGATCATATTTGGCGTGGAATCATTGCAAAAGGTGGAACTCCTGTTTGTCGGGCTAGATGTGTACCAATTGGGAAAGGGGTTGGGACTGAGCTGTGAGTATAGTCTTATCCGTCTCTAATCTTAATTAAAAGTTTGCATATTTGGAATAGTTCTTGAAATCTGTTCTTTTCTGTTGACTTATCTTGCATTTACGTTCTTCTCATAGCTAGCAAAGTCCACATATAAGAGATTCTCTTCCCTATGTGTGTTGTTTCTTTTCTGCAGGCAATGTAGGTTTTATGAATTTTACTGGTTTGTCATCAGGACAAATGGTGTGCTTATTTGTTTTATGGTTTTTTATGGAAAAAAATCTTAAACTTAATGTTTTTTAGTATATTGGAGGTAAAAGATGCTAACTGGCTTGGTCATTTTATTTTCTTAACACAAACCAGTGGGACTTAGTTTTTGGATGTATTTTTCTTGAAAATTCCAAATTTGTCTTAATGGTAGAAATGTATTGTATATATTCTTTTAAGGTTACTGTTTTAATGTTGTAATTCAAGTTTGCTTTTTCTTTTGTTGCAGTCCTGATGTTATTGATTGCTCAGCTAGGACGGGATTGGATATACTCACTAAACATTATGCTGATGCAATTGGTTTTGATATTGTTTTCTTTCTGCCTGATAGTGAAGATGATTTTGCATCATATACTGAATTCCTTCGCTATCTCAGTGCAAAAAATCGTGCTGGTGTTGCCAAATTTGTTGATAACACCACATTGTTCTTGGTGCCTCCTTCTGATTTTCTCACTAGAGTTTTGAAAGTCAGTGGACCTGAGCGACTCTATGGTGTAGTTCTGAAGTTTCCTCAAGTGGCAAGTAGTGCACCTATGCAACAAGCATCGAACTTGCCTGTACCGACAAGTCAGTTTATGCAGCAAATTCCTCCTTCACATACTGAATATGGTTTGATTCCTATCAAAGAGGAACAGGTTGCGTCAATGGATTATAACAGACAATTGCGTGAGGATTCTAAGCTTCCTAGTAAACCAGCCTACCCGCCTACAGGAGGGCCTCCTTCAGTTCATTCTGTGCCTCCAGATTATGCTCCTAATAATGCTATTGCTGGGTCCCAAGCAGGAGTTGCATTAACTCCTGAGCTGATTGCAACTTTAGCATCTTTTCTCCCTTCGACTACACCATCATCTGCAACTGATGGTGCCAAGCCTGGAGTAGGTTCCTCGACCATGAAGCCTCCTTTTCCTCCTGTGGCACCAAATGATGGAAATCAATCCTATATATGGAAACAGGACAGTCAAAGTGCTGATCAAACCACTCATCCTCCTCAACAGTTGAGAAGTATGTATAGCGTTCACAATGCTCACTACCAGCCATATCCACCAGCATCTGCTCCAGCTGGCAATCCTGCTCAAGTGGTCTCTAGCAGTTCTCACATCCAAGACACTGCAGCCAGCATGCATCAGCAAGGTGCCGTTTCATCCAGACACATGCCTAATTTCATGATGCCCACTCAAAGCGGACAAGTAGCTGCATCTCCTCATGGCAGTCAGCATTATCAAGTTGAAGTCTCCCCAAGTAATCAGAAAGGCTTTGGAATTGTGCAGGGAACAGATGCCTCTGTCTTATACAATTCTCAGGCATTCCAGCAACCTAATAACAATCCACCGTCTTTCCAGCAACCTAATAATTCTATTGCCTTAACTAATCAAGTTAGTGGTGCTAATTCTTCACAGCAGCAGACTGCCAAGCCATATACAGTAGACCAAGTAAACTCAGACACCCCAAATCAGCAACTTTCTGTTTTTGGAGTCGGTCAAGGCACCCCAGAGGAGGCTGATAAGAACCAGAGATACCAGTCAACATTACAGTTTGCTGCCAATCTTCTTCTCCAAATACAACAAAAGCAACAACAAGCCCCAGGAGGTCATGGACCAGGAATTCAACAATGAGATGCTTCCTGTAAGTAATTTCTTTCTTAATATATGATCTAGGTTGAGTGTTTTAATTCACCCATTCAGTTTCTGTCCATATATATGGTTTTTTATTTCCAAGTACTTTTATGTCATTGATGTGATGGTATATTCTACGTGACACTCTGGTTGCATACCTTGGTTGCCATTGCAAATGAGCTGTAGGTGGTACACCTGAAATCCTTGAAATCATCGAAGAGTAAATATGGAAGTCATGAGCGTATTAATTTACAAGGATATAATAAGCCCTTGGAACCAATTATATGTGGTTGAAATTATGTCCAAACTTTTATGGGGAGTATCCTGGAACTGGTTAGGTTTTCTGTTTTAGGCATTAGAAGAGCAAGTGCAATTGTGCAAGGCTGTAAGTCGTTTTTCTTAGATAATTTGGGATTTGAGGTAGGTGATCTTAATGATGTCATTTCCAAATAGGTCAAACTAATTTGCTTGTGTAAAAAATCCTTTGTATTTGTTTGGTCCTGTTTAGTCCTATTGTAAATTGAGATTTGGATTATTCATTCATTATCCCTTAAGCCTTTTCTTTGTTCTGAACTTTTTTACAAATTGTCATACTGTCAGAGTTCCATGATTTTTCTTGAAAAGTATTACAACATTCTAAAAAATCTATGTATTCTTTACTGTGTGCTTGAGTAAACACTCCATTACCTTATTTTTAGATTCTTTGGTTTCCACGCCATCTGCCTGTTTCACCATTTCTCTCCCTATTCTTCTCCTGGCTGTACTACCTGATTTGGCATTTACCTTCTGTATCTCTAGCTTTAAGTGTCCGCATGTTTTCACCTTATCTTATTGTGATATTAGTAATCTCCTGTACATTGCACAGCCATGGGCTGGCTTACCTCAATTCCTTTTCACTTGTCGCTCTGTTTTAGCCCTTTCTAGTTATTGTTTTATATGTGCCTCAACCATTCCTGCCAAATCGTGGTACAACATCTTGTAAATTCAGTAGTATCATATCTTTGGTGGTGACCATAATGGGATTACGATTTTATTGAGCTGCTAGTTTTTGTCATTAAACTACTTCAAGCTCTGTTGATTTCTCTTGTTTTCTGCTGCATGCCGGGATATTACAAGGTAAACTGTCAATGTTGCTTACTAAGTTCTTGTTCCTTTCCCTCATCGCAATGTTGCTTCCTAAGTTCTTGTTCCTTTCCCTCATCGACTAAGATATTTCCTTTGATTGCTTCATAGTCATCAGACTAACTGCTGGAAAGTTTTCTTCTAGGTATGTTAGGAAGACTCGTGATTTGAATTTTGGGCTGAATATAGGATTGATATTTTATCTGTAAAGTATAAGGCAGTAAACAGAATTGACAGGTAATACCAAGTGATTCTCTATCTGATAAAACTTCAAAAAATAATCCTTGGCACATGCAAATGAAATATTAAATGGCTAGAGAGTCCTTGTGGAAATGAAGAATAAAATGATACTCTCCCTATTGAGAGTGCGTCCGGCTGATATGGGAATTACTCCTTAATGCAAAATCTACACAATTTCCAGTTCACACCCATGCTCAGTCATTTCGTCACTTCTTATATCTATACATACATATATTATATATATATATATATATATATATATATATATATATATATATATTAAAATCATAAAACATTAAACATAAAAAAATTATAGGAAGTTATAAGTCAATGAATGTTACTACCAGGTGGGAATAATAAGATTTCTCTTTTATCATTTCCTTAAGGATTTCATAAAAAAAGAATCAAGACAGATTCATTTGTATACTTATACTCTTCTTTCTTTCTATTTGAAATAATCCCTTAAATGTCTCCCAAATCGTTCTCTAAAATAATTAAAAAAACTTTTTTTTACTTGATTTTAGAATCAAAATTTTATTAGAATATAGGATATGAAAATCTAAAGATTACTTTTTTTAACATTATGAAAGGAGAATTAGCTAAATTAAAGCTATTAAATATAATTTATCTAAATAATATTGATAAAATGTGAAAGCACTCATAAACTTTAAGTTAGTCTGTATATAAGTTTTTCTTCTGCCTTTTCTCTACCTAAAAATGGACTTTCTTATGCGACTTATTCTTAATCCAATTTAATATATATATATATATATATATATATATATATATATATATATATATATATATATATATATGTATATATATATATACACACACACATCTAATGATTATGGGAAGTCCCTCAACTTCCCTTTGCCAGTTGTCATTTCTTCCTTGCCTGATAATCCTTCCTCCTGGTCATTGACGCCCATCTATTTTTTCCAAATATACCACTATCCTTGTTCCTCAGGCCCAACATTCACATGTCCTCCAACGTTTCCTTTTCCCCTCTCTTTAAATGTTCACAATTGGTCTATTATTAGGATTTTGAAGAATTCCCTGGTTGGTACAATAACTTTTCACTTTGTCTTCAGTGGTGGTTAAATGATATTTAGGGTACCCATAGCTGGTTTTCTATAGTAGTTTAGTCATCATTGATAACAGGGAGGATCATCTGTTATACTGGAGTTAATATTGTGGTTATTTGGTCATTGTGTATAAATAAGTTGTTTATTTCTCCCTTCAGTCTCAAATACAAGTAAAAAAACTTATTCGAACTAATTAGGAAAGTTAGTAACATTTAATTGCGCTAATTTTATTTCATTTAAAAAATAAATATTCTTCTTTGGTTACTTTTCATTGGAAATAGATATCAAGAATAATAGAGTCATTGGAAATTAGACCCTAACTAAATTTCAGTGATAATTTCATTAAATAGGGTCAACTTAGTTGAGATTTGTTTGTATTTGAAAGAACATCCAAGATTTTTATTTTGGGCTTATATTAGATTGGGGGGAGTATCATTTTAGTATAACTCTCCACATAGATTTTTCTTCATTACTTGGTATCACCGTGTCATCAACTGACCCATTTCAGATATCTGTAGATTAATTCTGTAGTGATACCTGTTGTATATTACTGTTTTTGTTTTCTGTCTAATACATGTCTTATTCTTCTGTTTTCGTTATCTCAGTAGTGGACTTGACAGTTTGGTTGACTATTATATACTAATAATATGACTTAAAAACTTAGTGATAATAGCTTATTTTCTTCTGAGTTTTGTATCCATTATTTTTAGCTGTAGGCTTTGATCTTTCTTCTCTTCTTTTTTCACCTTGAAAAAGGTAGTTTTTTTAGGGTTAGAAATTCAGTCACTTGAACTTATTTTATCGTGACTTGTGAGGTGTAATTTCCACTCTGTAAAGAATCTTGAATGTGCTTCTAAAGATAATGAGAAGATATTTTCTGATTACATTTGTAAATTTTGAGTTAACTTGTTTACCAGAATCAACAATTTTCGTACCACATGCCAATTGTGGTTTTCCATTTTTTTCCCCATGTTTCATTCAAAATTCAATCACCCTATAACTTAATGAGACTTCTGAGGTGTTAACTCCCACCGTGTAAGAATCTTGAAGGTGTTTCTGCACATGTGAAAATACTTCAAATTAAATGTGTACATTTAGAGTTAAATTTGTCTAATACTTTCCTAGCTAACCTTAAATAAGATTAGTATATCAAATCAACAAATTTGGTGCCACTGTCAATTGTGGTTTTGCACTAATTTTCCCTATTTCCTCCTGTCTATGGGATACAGAAATTACAAGTTCGGCTTAGGGACGAGAGATATAATAATGACCTCAAGAACTCGACACGGATTGAAATTTATAGGAACTTTGATTGTATCCTAATTGGTCACCAACTTGGTTATATGAAAATTTGGACCTAAAACTTCAAATCCTACCTGCACTATTTAAATTTAAGGGCAACTATTAATGTGGTCAGTCTCTTGCAATTAGCATACGTGGCAAGTGCTAAACTCAACCATTTACTTCCTAATATGAAGGTCAACTTCTCGAAGTAAGAGTAGCATCTATACTTAGGAAAAGGTGTAATGAATACCATGGTGAGGCGTCAGAACCTTTATTATCGTTAGAGGGTTAATAAACACTTAATTGTATGCATTCTTATGAATGTTCTATCAATCGTGGTGGTTTCATTTTAGTATACGTGGAAATAAAAGAACAAAGCCAGAGCACATGGACTTTCTGTTTGTTGGAAGTCCATTAAAAATATATGAAGGTGAAAACGCAACAAGATGGAACTAATGGTAAACTATCAACAACTACCTTGAAACAAATTTGAGTGATAAATACACATTTAGTTTATTAAAACTGCTTCATATACTGGGCATTGATTATGCATTTCTTGTGAAAACATCAGACCTTTTCTAATTTACTCTGGTTAAATCTGATAAATAAAGAGTTTGGCAATATAGATGATATATAAAATGACAATACCTCCTTACATTTCTTTATTCAGTTCCAATGGCTTCTTGCTGAGTATTAGCCAGCGTTGTGATAAGAAAATGTGTTATTTTGAATGTGTTTTTGAGGAAGGTACTTGCTAATAGAATACCAAGAACATTAGAATTATTTTTTAACACTGGAATATTCTCTCTGTTAAAAAGTTTTTTCTGTCTATAGTGCTGATTAATGATTGGTTTATTGCTCAAATGATGGTGATGCTAATAGTTAATAGCCGGCGAGTGTTGAGTGCTACATCTCAGGGTATTCACCCATTAATGCGTAAAATTATTTGAGGAGAATTCTGAATCCCAAGAATTCCTTGGTATATATCATATCCGTAGAGATTCTGCTTTTTTCTTATGCTATCGTATTGTTGGTATGTCATTAATAAATAGTTCGAAGCGATCCATTTAGGTACTGAAGAAGAGCATTCGATTCCTTTCGTGGTTTAGTCTTCAAATTTTGATATATACTTTCGTTTAGTTTTTCTCGTCATTTCGTACTCCGTAGCACTGCGATTTTCTCCTTGGTTAGGTTATCAGTTCACTAGGTTCTTCTCTGCAGTTGAATCAACTGCATGATTCGCATCCATTAAAATTAAATTTTACATATTACCTTATAAAGTTATAAAATGTAATGCAAGTTGGAAAATCTGAACCTTGATTTAAAATTGCACATAAGCTTGTAGTTCTTTTAAAACTGTAGGTGATCCTTAATAAAAAGGTTACATTCGATTAGCAATGATTTTTATCTTCTTTTCATCGTACTTGTATACCCCATATAAATAATTATGTAGCTTCTCTGTTGTAAAAAATGTTGACTCAATGTTTTTATGCGTAACGATGAGATTATTACCAATTGTTAATGGGCTTTGGCCAGTGAGTGTATCCTAATCGTATCGTTTTTTCCCTATCTTTATTGACGCGTAGGTAATGGTCCTGCTTGTGAAGGTGACCCAGACTTGACGATTGTTCAACAGCAATTTCTATTTAATCATTTATTGTTTAGCCAACTTACTCTTTCATTCTAACTTTTTTTACTCTACAAACTACCAAGGTGTAAGGTTGGTTTTTATTGATAATACTGTTCAATGTACATAACAATTTTCATCTCACATATCGTTCCAACTGTTCTTTAAGCTAACTTCTCCTCGTGTGAGATCATTTGCATTCCACTCTGCTCCTTTTACAACATTGTTTCGTTTTTTATCACACTTATATTGTGCGTATATTACATTGTTTCGTTTTTTATGACACCAATGCTATGTCTCAATTGATGCAATATTATTTAATTGACTAATGTAATAAAATAAAATTTTTATTCTTATCCTGTTGTTTTCTTCATCCATAACTTGGAGAGAAAGAATTGAAGATGAACAATGGAATACAAAAAAATAGGTTCCACCAGCACTACATCAGATTCTTCAATTTAGGTATTTAAGTTATGTATCGTACCCAACTTGATATAATTTGATAGTGATATTTGCCTCAGGAAATGTTTGTAGGCTCCTTGTTTTTTCTTGTTACGAAAAACAAAGAAAAGCAATTTATGTCGAATCTATTTTTCTCTATCCAAATTATCCCATAAAATCTCTGCAACGAATTTCTCTAAAAGGCGAATTTAACCCTGCACTTTTATCATTTCAAAGAGCTTTTATTCTTTAACACATAATTCTTTTAATTAAATTAGTTATTAATTAAAAATATTTTTAAAATATTTTTAAAATAAAAAATGTAATAAGAAAACATTGATAAAATTTAAAATTATTTTTAATAATTTAAATAAATCATTAAGTATGGTTAATATTGAGATTTTATTAAAAAATGTTAAGCTAATTGATAACAGAAATTAAGAACTTAAATTAACGACTTGGTTATATTTATAAGTAAATCTATTTATCAATTTAACTATATAAAATATAAAATAATATACACATATATATGAAATTATTTTTTTCAAATAATAAATAGGTATTTAACATAAAAATAAAAGATATTGTTAAATGAGAAATTAATAATTTAACAAAAATTATGAAAATTTTCCAAGCTTATTACATATACCAATGATTTTAATAAATTTATTTAGTTAATGATGTAATGTATAAATGATATAGTCACAAAAGAGACATGATATAATTTTTTATGTTTTAATAATCTCGTATTTGTTTAGAATGTGATTTTGTTTTTTGCAATTAAATCTTGTGATTTAAAATTAATAACAGTTTAAGTTATTTAACGATGAAAACATTATTTGGTGATAAAAATAAAAAAAATTAAATTAATATAGTAAATATGTATTTCTTTAAATGAATTGGTAAATATATTTCTGAATTGAAATAATTTATATTATTAAAAGATATATAAAAACTCACAAATTCAAATTAAAAAAAACGAGATAATAATGTTCGAAAGGTAATATACAAATTCATAAATTTATTAATAATAAAAATATGTCAATTATTTAATTATTGTTTAATCGTTTATGTAAAATTTATAAAAAATAATATAAATAAATAAATTTCTCACCATTCCAATACTTCGAAGATAATGAACTAAAATAAAGCTATAATGTGAATAGCATGCATCTGTGAAATAAATTTTTTTAAAATCTTCTAGTTTTGAACAAATTTATTCTGTTGTTGAGAGAGTAAGATCGACAAAGCAGAACCATGGGGTTGGAATCGGTCGGAGATTTAGCCATTAACGCACTACTAAGAAAGTTAGAAGCCGAAGACATTGCCAGAGTTGCCTGTGCCAGCAAAAGGTTTAGGTCTTTTGCATCCGATGACACTCTTTGGATCAATCTCTGCTTCAATGAACTCGCTTTGACCCAACCCATCGATCATCTTGGGAACCCTTTCCCTTCCTTCAAGGTCGCACCTTTTTCTAATTTTCTTTCATTTTTCATAAGCTTTATGTTTTTGAGGTGATAATTTTTATGTGGAAAAAAATGCATTGAAAACATCCCTTTGTTTGTCATTGGTTGGATTCTCTTTAGGGTCAACTGATGAAGTTGTCTCTTTGTCGAGTTTGTGTGTCTTTCAATTTCAGGCACACCATTGGGTGTTTCTTTTTGATGTCTTTGTTGTTGTTCCTCCTTGTGTGTTGGAAAATGACTTTGTTGTGTTGACTTGGTCCAATTGCTAAAATGGGTGAACTGAACTTGCTTCCGAGGTTAAAAACATGTTTATCTTGTGGTGGTTTGGTTTATATCTAATGCCGTGTGGTGTGGAATTGACAAGGATGTGATGATGGGGTAGAATGATAGAGTCTTGTATTAGCTGTTCTTTTGGTGGAATAGACTGACTCATGCTCCATTCTGTGCTTTCCTCATTTTAAAGAATGAAAACAATGATAACCATATTTTTTAAACCAGTAAAATTGTGGATTTAGTGTACTTACTAGTTCCAAGCTTTGTGGACACTACTTATGAAACTAACTTCTGACTTTCCTGTTTGCCGGTTCTTGGATCTGCTAAATTTATGTTTGTAAAGTGGGCATCGTTCTCTTTTTTTCATGATGGGGATGATGGATGTTCTGTTGCTCAAGATTCTTGATGATATATGGCTTGTGTGTGGTAAAGTTCAAATAATCTTTTTGGTACATCTAGAAATCAGACTATCTATGTGTTACGCAGGAATGTTATCAAGCATGGAGAAAAGCTTTTGGAATGTATCCTTGGTTTCTTGTTAAGCGTGTCAAAAGGTGCTGGGATAGGATAAAAACCTGGTTGACCAATAATTTTCCTGAAGCTGAGGCCACGCTTTGTAAAGGGGCAACTGAAGCTGACATTCAGATGTTGGAGAATTTGTTAAAGGTGGAATTGCCACTTCCTACGAGGATCCTTTATCGCTTCAATAATGGGCAAGAAATCGTAAAAGCAAATCTAGAAGCTAGTACATTTGGAAGTTGTTTGGGTCTAATCGGGGGCTACTCCTTCTATAATCATTTGGTGAATGTTTACCTATTGCCTGTGCATCAGATAATCCGAGAAACTCAGCAAATTTGGCGTCACTTGAACTTTTTAAGGACATCCAAGTTTGTTCTTGTGGCTTCTTCGTCCACACTCCGTAGAAAATTGTTTTTCCTCAATTGTTCCAATGGCCAACTATATGTTGGAACCAATAAGCTTCGTTCTGAAAAAGACATAATCCCTTGTGTACCTCAAGATCTGATAAGTTTACATCAGGAATCAAATGGTGAAGAGCAACAAGATGCCATGCTACTGTGGTTAGAAGAACATGGTCGCCGTTTAGAACATGGCTTCATCAAACTTTGTGAAAATGAATATGGCCGAAGCATTAATCTTTTCCCAGAGGAACCCCCTTTTTGTTCAACGGCTGTTACTAATGGTGTGAAGGTAAAAGCCCGTATTATGCTTGCTCTATTAACATTGTATCTTATGCCATAGAAAACATTATTGCCACTGTATTCGTTGATGTATTTGGCAAAGTCATATTGTAGTTACAGGGAATAAATATCGTAACCAGATTGTCTTATGCCTTCCTGAGTTTTGGATATTTATAATTACAACATATATCAGGATAGATTTTCTTGGTTTGCATCTGGAGCTTCTTTTTTCTTTTTGTTGTCTTTATGCATCAAGTAAGAGAATGATTACATCTGCTCATTGATGTTGCATGGGATGGGATATTCCAGTTCACGTGCCATTTTCATCACTACTGAAATTTTTGCAAGTAGTTCTTAGTTCCAGCATATCATTTTCTCTTGGAGATTTACCAGTGTTGTTTTTTTCTTAAGGTTCGCTCGTCTGCATTGGTTATCCCTGAGTTTATTGATCCTCAAGATGACAGCGAAAAGTACTTATTTGCTTATTCAATCCGCTTGTCCCTTGAACCTCAAGGATGTTTGATTAATGGAATGTCCTTCGACTCTTGTCAACTCCATTGGAGGCGCTGGATCATCCGTGCTAATGATGATGTTGTATCGGATCTCAATGGAGAAGCTGTTATAGGACAGGTATAAGTTCCCAACATTTTCCCTCAATTTCCTTTTTTTCTGTGCAATTATTTTTATTCTATTGAAGTAATGATATTTAGTAAATATGCATTTTAAACTATTTCACGTCTTGGCTGCTGGAGAAATATCTTTTAAAATTGAATTCATATAGTTTTGAAATTCCGGATGAGATAGTAGGTGTGAGAGGTGAGTAGCTCTTCAGTGCTTAGGCCTTGGGTGCATTCACTTCATTTGGATTTACACATATCAGAGTCAAAATTTGGATTGAACAGCTGATCAATGTCTCACTCATCTAAATTAATTGATTCTCATCCAATTGTTCCACCTGTATTTTGGTTTGTTGAATTTTTACAACAAGAAAATTCAGTTCAGTTGTGGATCAATTATGGAATTTCCCAAAAACTGCATAATTGCACCACTGCCATTGCCTTTCTATGATTTAATATATGTGGCGGAAGTCTAGTTGTTTTTATTTTTGTTGCATATATTGATTGAGTGCATATAAGCAACGAGCCTGGCTGAGTTAAGCTTGTAATTTACTTTATAGTGGTTCCCATTTCCAAAAGTAACAAAGGTTTATAATTCATAGTCTTTAAACTATATTTTTCTTATAAAACAAAGACAATTGTCTTCATTTTCTCAAGTCCAAATAAATCTGGTAAATAATGTGGTCAAAGTGTCAAGTTACTGAGTTGTGAATCTCCCTGCAGTATCCACTTTTGCATCCTGGTGGACAAGAATTTGTTTATCAGAGTTGCACACCTCTACCAACGCCATCAGGTTCCATTGAAGGTTCTTTTACATTTATACCTGGCAGGTATGCATTTATGTTATTGTAATTACTGTTTGTGACAAGATATTTGATAATCCATGATTAGTTGGACAATTTAGGAATATCTGAATTGTTTGAGCAAATTTCAAGTAACAAGTTTAGTTGAAACTTTTTTTTTTTCATGTATATGAAATACAAATGAACTTTATACTTATCTCTATGTATAAAGTCTAAGTGAGGTGGTTTAGGGAGTACAGAAAGTCTAAGTGAGTGTGAGGGAATGGATCTTCTGCAGTTATGTTTATCAGTATAATATATTTCTCTCTTAAAGTTGTGGTTTTAAAGAATAAAGGGTGAGATCATTACAATTATAAAACTTGAGAGAATATGTTCCAATTGATTGGTATGCTGTGCATGATGAGCGAGGTAGAGAACCATGAAATGCTCCACAAAACTGAGGTCTGTTATGTGTCTTCCTGTATAGAGACTGGTCAGTATTCAATGTTGTTTCAGCATCCACTATGACATCTACTTCTCTGCTTAGTACTATTTGCATACATTCATCTTTGCCAACTTCAACCACATTCATCATCCAAATGTTAAGTTTTCCATGTTATGCTTTGATTCACATCAAACAACAAAACCATGCATTTGAAATTGACACCAAAGGAATTAAATTCAATTGTTTTAGTCTGTGAGCTAGCCATTTTTGTTTTTATTCTGGTTTCAGCTTGGCATACCCAAAAGGAGACCCTTTTCTAGCTACAGTGGCACAATTCCCTCTCCAGCTGCCAGACTATATTTTCTGATTTTGATTCTGAATGGGAATGAAGCATCTCTGATGGCAAATGCAGCTCCTAAATACCATTTGAGCACAATATTTTACTTAGTGAGAGTAGCTTGGTTGTTGAGTTTTTATTCTTCTGAGTTGGACCTGCACAATTTCCCTATATATATAATCTTTCTGTATTTAAATGTTAGTGTAGTTATATTGGATTTCTTGCATTATTGACTTTATCTGTTAACTTTTTACCCTCCATTCACTGTGTATATGTAGGTATGCAATTCAATGATATACATATTTAGTAATGTAATTACAATCTATTGTGATGTGAATGAGTGTGAAATGTGGGGTGTTTTGAAATGTAATATTATTTACTGTTTGTTGTTAAAGTAAAGGAATGTCAGAGAATCAGATTCATCAATCTGCTTTTTGATTTCAAAAGTGAAAGTTTTATTATTCTAGTTCTACCAAAAAGAAAAACAAAACAAAGTGGATGTATAATGTATTATTATATTTATTCTCCATGAGTGCTTATCAAACCGTTGGTTTAAGATTCACTGGTTAAGCTGTTTGCTCAACGTGTAATATTAAAAACTAGAGGTTACATATTTTACAAGTTTTTAGCATCAAAGTTTAACAATGTACAATAATATTATTTGAAAATAGTAAATATATATATATATATTTTTAAATTACAGATACTTTACTTTTTTTTTATAAGAAAATACCTTTTTCAACGGTTGTGAATTCACAGGAATTTTTGACAGTAGGCCCATTTTATGATTTAAATAGATTGGACACAAGTTCGGTTTTTAATTGAACCAGGTTTTATTTTTTATAGTTATGTGTTATTTTATTATTATTGTTATTGAATTTGAAAATGTAATGTTGATGATATTCTTTACAATAATTCATTTTTCAATCGATGTTAAACTTATTGATAATATTGAAATATATAATGATACATATTTCAATTTTCTCTTTTCTATAATACTGTTATATCAATTATATTTAATAGGTAACTTATTTAATGGGTAAAGAAAGTAAACTATAACAATATTATCGTACACATTTAATAGGTAAAAGAAAAAGTAAACTATTACAATATTATCGTACACAATGGGTCTTCCTTGAATAATTTTTTCGGTCAATATTCAAACTATGATGGTAATTAAAATAAATGTTTAAAGTGCTTGTTTACTATAGAGTTAGATAAGAATTATGCCCTTAGCATGATGAAGTATTTAATAATTTATATTTAAAGATTAAAACTAGTCAGTGTATAAATATGCTAAAGTAACAGTATTTAATGTGTAGAATTTATTGTTATATTTGATATTTAATGTGTAGAATATTTGTTGTTGATATAATACTACTTCACATGAACTATTCCATCAAATTATTCCATCAGACACTTGTATGATTAGAAAGAAATTGTATGAATATAACTTTTGAAAAAGCACCAAGTATTTATTAATTTTTATTTCAAAACATGTAATGAATATTTAATTATTCCAACAAAAAAAGAAAACAGTAAATGCATTAGAAATTACACCTTATTTTAATTTAATTTAATCCCATTACTGTTATCTCAAGAAGCGAAATAAATAATACTAAAAAAATTCTCAGGTTTGACCACCCCACAGGAATTGAATTTTAGAGGACCAAATATCAATATTATATAATAGTTTATTAGTTTATTTTCAATGATGTAATTATTTAAAAAGTAATAATTTTATTGAAATATCTGAATAGACAATAACATTGAATAGAAAAATGGATATAAAAAGAGAAGGAGAGAAAGAAAGAGAAGAAGGTCTGGTGTGTAGTTTGTGCTAACCCAGAACCTGCAATCTCTGAATAGGATTTGGGTTGAGTTCTCTCACTCTTCTCGCTTTTTCTGTTATGCGCGTTGTGATGTGTGCGTGAATATGATCCAATTTGATTGAATAGTGTTATAGTTTTCGAATGTGTTGTGATGTGATGTGTGAAATGACAAAGGTGTTAGCAATTGTGGTTGCATCTCTGATCTAACGTAACATTCTCCATCAAATCCAAAGGTACTACCATACATACAATGCAATCATCATTTGCTTTCAATTTCATCTTCACCAATTTCACCAATGTTAATTATTTATGATTCAGCAATCGATTAATCCATGAATCAAATGTTCAATGTTTCTATTGTTGTTATTGAATTTGATTTTGTTGGAATTGTAGTGTAGTGTGGTGTAGTGTAGGGTAATGGAGAGAGACAAAGACAACAAATCCCCTCCTCTGCCACCTTCATCTTCCTCGTCCCAACCTTTCAGCCATGACATCGTCGGAATGCCCGATAATCCACCCAAAAACAGGGGCCATAGACGCGCCCATTCCGAGATTATCACCCTTCCCGATGACCTCACCTTCGACACTGATCTCCCCCTCGATGACGACTTCCTCGCCCTCGTAGATCATATCCATTCCCCTCCGTTGCCTGAAGATGACAACAAAATCATCGTCAACAACAACGATTACATCGGCAACAATAACGATAACAACGTTCGTAACGAAAGGCCGAGGGTTAGACACCAGCATAGCCATTCCATGGATTTGTCCATCCAGCCGGAGATGCTGGTCTCCGGTGCCGATGACGTGTCCGGCGTGGATACCAAAAGGGCTATGTCGGCTGACAAGCTTGCTGAGCTTGCCTTAATTGATCCCAAGCGGGCTAAAAGGTACTCCTTTACTCTTCTTCTCCTTTCTCTCTATCTATCTATCTTTATTTGATGTCAGTCAAATAGCAAAAAAAATTTAGGTGAATAGTTTACAATATACAACTTCTCTGAAATAGTTCTATCAGACTTTAACTGGTTTTTCTTCTGTTAGGGTACATTTGTAGTCTCATGCAAAAAAATAATTTTGAATGGACAGAAAAAGAAAAAACTGATTCTTAAAAGGGACTAGAACTAGGTGGCATTGTTTATATCTATGGAGCACGGATACATACATTCAATGGCGCGAATTTAAAAACTGTTTTTTCGGCTTCGACACGGTATTAATGAGAGTCTGTTTTTGACTTGTCGTCTTTAATGTTGTCTAATTGGTCTCATTGTCCATCTTTAATTCTTCAAGTTTTACATTTGTTACTTTTGACAAACTCTAACTCCCTTTTCTGAAATCTTCAACAAGTGTCCCTTCGGTATGGGTCCAGAAAAAGTTTCATGAAGTTTGCATTTAATTTCATATTTTCCACCGCAAGAACAACATCCACTTCTTATCTTTGTAAGATATTTCCGTAGAGGTTTAGTATCATCATCTTGTTCTTTGGCTTGACTAGAACTAGGATTTGGAATACTCATCTCTACCACAATGTCAAAAAAAAAAAACGAACACAATACATTAAATTAATGAAAAATAAAGAAAAGAGCGTAGCATGAACATTTAATCCACTCAAGCATAGCATAAAGAGTTATTACATTAGCTAGGGAGAGAAAATATAAATTTATACATAATATAAAAGTATTACATAACACCAAGAACATCAACAAAATGGAAAATGTGTTTCACTACAACAAAAGTAGAAAATTTTATATTATTTTTTGAGTGAAAATGATTAAGGAAGCATCAAAATTCACTGTATTCATAATAGTACTTCCTACACAAACTTTAGTGGTAGGTTTCATCGTGTTGTCAAGAATTGAGAAGCATGGAATGGTGGGGAAATGCAAAGGAGATTAACAAGGCATAGATGGCGGTGGTCGGAGATGCCGTCAGTTTGAGAGTGCCCAGAACGGTTATTTTTTCATTAAGAGTGGAGAAAACTAAAGAATTGCAGGAAAAGGAAAAATTAAGTGCAAAGTAAATAGTTTGTTTGTTGAAAGGTGAAATGGAGAAACTCTTGAAGTAAAAGAAACAGAGACATTGAGTTGAAACCATATGTTTTTGAGACAAAAAAAATGTATTTATATTGAGAAAAGGAAATTGATACCATAAATAGAAGAGATTTAATATCTATGATACAAAAATTAAATAAAAACATTCGTAATAATATATATTCTTGATTATATAATATCTACTCAGCTACTGAAAAAAATTACCTCTTCCCTCATTATCATGTGTCACAGCCATGTCCAACTAAAAGAAAAACAGTTTTGGAGTTGTACGTTGAAAGTTGAATCTGACACATAGGGACACACCATTGTCCGTGTTCCATAGGCTCATATTGGTCATGGACAAGACAATTTTCCTTGGTTTTTTCCATTAGCTTTAGTCCAAAACATGCCGTCTTCCATACGCTTGGTTGTTTCTGAATTGATTTTATGCAGAAATATAAATAGTAATCCTCTCTAGTGGTGACCTTTAGGTTTTCTGCATGATATTTGCCCCTCGTGATTGCTAGACTTGTTTATGTTACTTTGATTGATTACTTTAGAGTCTATAAAGCTATGGGCTGTTTGGCACTGCAGGTGTTATTACGAGGTTTGTCTGCAGGTTATTAGTTAAAATCAACTAATAGCCATGTTTTTTCTTCATGTTGCGCAGCAATTACTTTGTTCGATTGAAAATTGTGATTTAAATTGTTGAATTTAGTGGAATCTGCCACTGTGCTTAGGTTGCGAACTAATATTGGTTTTGGAAGTTCTGTTAGGGTTACGTTGTGAAAAAAAATTATGGGCATGGCTTTGTTATTTTTCATTGTCATTTCACTTTTCTTTCTACCTGCATGGAGTCGCTGATGTTATATTGTGGAATAAGTTGAGTACATTTTTGCTCTTCTGAGCAGGAACCATGTCCACCTTTTCTATTTTATTAAATCAGCATTCCAAATTGTTTATATGTGACACTTCTGCATTCCTTTCCCATTTGGCAAAATTGTCCCCCTTTGTTCTCAAAATTTCACTTACATTTTAAAATCGGAGGGAATACTGTCATCCTTTCTTTACTTAAAACACTTTCCATGAATCTTTTTATTAAAGATAAAAAATATGACTTATACTCTTTATATGAGTGTGATAGGATATGGGCAAACCGACAGTCTGCTGCAAGATCAAAAGAAAGGAAGATGCGTTACATTTCTGAGCTTGAAAGGAAAGTGCAGACATTGCAAACAGAAGCAACATCCTTGTCTGCACAATTAACTCTCTTGCAGGTATTACCTATTTCGTCTTCATCTTATGTTGTATACTTTTCTATTCCACTTATGCCAACGTCTGACAGCTGTTTAGAAATATTTCACCTTCTGACGGCTACCATGTCTCCTTTTTGATTGAAAAGAAATAGTAGGAATTATAATCAATGTATTTTTGCCTCTTATACGAGCAGAGAGATACAAACGGACTAAATGCTGAAAACGGTGAGTTGAAGTTGCGTTTGCAAACAATGGAGCAACAGGTTCACTTGCAAGATGGTAAGCCCGAAGTGTTATAAGCTTTTTAGATTATTGCTCTATCTTTTTCTTCTACTGTTTTTCTAATTTTAGATTAAAATATTGGCAAACATTGTAAGCTACTATACGACCTGTGACCTTTGTTTATATGTAGTAATTTTACCATGAGTTTTTATGCTGCGCCAAATGTTTGATCAACTTTCCTGTTTTTGGGTGGGGTTGCTCCGTAGCATGTGCAGAAGTTTGAAGGTAATCAACAGTGTGAAAACAGTGGTTAAATTAAATTGAACCTCTAATTTATTTCAAAACGATTAAAGGAAAATCTAAAACTGATTATGGTGTACGTTTGCATATTGCTACTAGCACTTTTGAATTTATTATTTAAGTTGATGAGGTATTTTGTTTTTTCACCCTAAATTTAAGGTTTGTGCTTTTTATTTTTGTGACATCAGTTAGACTGCCCGTGGAATTAGTGCATAAGTCTTAAGATAAAGCCACCTCCCTTGTGTAAAGCAGGCTGGTAAGATAAATTTTGTTGGTTTCTTGGGTGCATTTGAAACTTGCTCTTCTGGTTGGAAATGTGATTTCATAATTTCTGTTAATATCTATTTTAGGATTGAAGCAATAAAATTCAAATTTACTATCCATGTAGAGTTTAGCCTGATTTCCTCTGTTACAAGAATTAATTCCTGGCTTTTTCTACGCCCTACAGCATTAAATGATGCATTAAAAGAAGAAATTCAGCATTTGAAATTAATGACTGGACAAGCCATGCCAAATGGAGGACATACAAACTTTGCTTCATTTGGTGGTGGGCAACAATTCTATCCCAATAATCACGCCATGTACACTCTTTTGGCTGCACAAAAGTTTCAACAACTTCAAATTCAATCCCAGAAGCAGCAGCAGCATCAACTTCAGCAGCAACAACAACAGTTTCAGCAGCAACAACTTCAGCATCAACTGCAACAGCAACACCAACAACACCAACAACACCAACAACACCAACAACAACAGCAACAACAAACAACAGCAACAGGTACTGTAACATCAACAAATGGGGTTCTTGAATAGGGAGGGGACACAGATAACCCTTCATGAAGTGTCAAACCCTTCAGCAACAGAGGATTATACAGACTACAAAAGTTACCTTCTCTTCATCTCCTTTTCATTTAACATGTCTTGTGTTTTTAGAGTTTGTGTAGGTCACAGTCATATTATATTTCTTACTCCTGAGATGGTCCCAATTAGAGATTCAGAATTATGCACTGTAAAATTCTTTGGTACCCTTGGTTGGATCTGTGGGGCGGATTTATGTTTATTGAACCTTCTTTCTATTGCTTTAGTCTACGTATGCCTGCACAAGTGTCCTGTTTAGTGTTCAGATTAATAAATAGGGTAAATTTTATATACGGTTTAATAGTTACTTTTATGATATTTATCAAGATTGAAATTTTATTTTGATAATCTATACTCTATATAACATTTAATATATTAATTTTGTTGAATGTAAAAATCAACAATTGTTCCAATAGTCCATTCCTTTGATATTTCATTGTGTTTAGTGTATCATTTAACACCGTTATTGGTGACTAAAAAAACCATCATATTTATACTAGTGTTAAAAAAATGAAAAACAAATTTACATAATGATAAAATTTGTATACACATAGGAAAAATATAACAATTTAAATTTTACATAAAACAAAACAACAAATAATATGAGCATTATTTAGTTATTAACTACATTATTTAAATTGGATATGATATTCTCTTATATAATACGAAGATGCTAAAAACGAAGTTTTTTTGTTCATTTTTTTTTTCTATCTGTTTAATTTTGTGATTTTGCAGTAGACAATTTCCTATTCATCATTCTTGAACTTTTATATATATATATATATATATATATATATATATATATATATATATATATATATATATATATATATATATATATATATATATATATATATATATATAT